>MAAB01007483.1_pt1 | contig 23580 bp, 11 predicted proteins | sample 1115991 | NCBI WGS metagenome assembly MAAB01 (sample SAMN04961124, study PRJNA320927) | seawater metagenome | isolation source: sample BD02T18 sea water enriched with oil for 18 days | place: USA:Gulf of Mexico | collected 2013-07-27
CGCAACGCCAGTTTATATGATTTATCACAGGATATTGGTGAGCAGCATAACGTCGCCAAAAAGCATCCTGAAATTGTCAAAACAATGATGGCAAAAGTAAAAGCTTGGCAAGATGAAATACTGCCTTTCTTACCTTATCAAGTAAAGGCGCAAAAGTGATAACACCGAGTAAATATGCAGTAAGTAAGTAAGTAAGTAAGTAAGTAAGTAAGTAAGTAAGTAAGTAAGTAAGTAAGTAAGTAACGATAAACATATTGGATTAACACATGATAAAAATTAATAAATTTAGCTTAGCGATGCTCACCTTGACCGCCACGCTTACTTATTCAGGTGCCTCTTTAGCCACAAACTACTACGTTAGTACCAGCGGCAGTGATTCAGCCCAAGGTACTTTGACTTCACCGTTTCAAACTATATCAAAAGCAGCCGCCATGATGGTGGCTGGCGATATAACCTACATACGTGGTGGAGTCTACCGCGAGCAAGTTAACTTAACTAAGTCAGGGGTTGATGGCTCACCTATTATATTTGAAGGGTATCAAAACGAACAAGTCACTATTAGTGGCACGGATGAACTCTCCGGCTGGGTTCAACATGTTGGCTCTGTATATAAAACCACGGTTAACAGTGACGTAAGTCAGCTGTTTGCTAATGGCAGACAAATGCATATGGCCAGATGGCCAAACATGCCAGACGATTTATTAAGCCACAATAATGCTGTTATAGATGCTGCTGATATGTCACCTATTAGTGGTAAGCCTTGGGTTGAAGGCACAGATATACCCAGTGGCGACTGGACCGGCGCTAAAGCTTGGTTTATTTCTAAAGCGGCGTGGGGCTCAGTGAGCACCACAATTGCCTCTACATCTGGAAATCGTATTTTTCTGGGTGCAAACCCAAGCAGCCACTCGCAACTAGAGCCAGAAGCAGGAGGCTCATTTTATCTCTATAATAGCCTAACAGCACTCGATGTTGATAACGAATACTGGTATGACGCCACAAGCAGCACCCTCTACTTTCAGGCGTCTGGCGGCAACACGCCAGACTTATTAGCTTTAGTTGAAGCGCGCACCCGTTATTATGGTTTAGATTTTCGTAATAAAAGCTATATTGAAATCCGCAATATCGATTTCAAAGCCGCCAGTATCAAAATAACTGGCTCGAATAATATTCTTGAATACAGCAAAATAGAATATGCCGGCCCTTACGTTGACTCAGTGACTTGGGGCGGAAGTAAAGGCGTAGAGCTGTCAGGTAATAATAACACCCTACGCTTTAGTGAGATCAGTCATTCATGGGGTGATGGCATCACTATGCTGGCGTCATCTTTTGATAACCTACTTGAAAATTGTCTCATCCATGATGTTAACTGGTCTGCTGGCTGGGGGGCTTTGATTAATGCCAAAGGCACAAATACTCGTGTGCAATATAATACCGCGTATAACGGTGGTCGCACGGGCATAAGACATTATAATTTTGAAGGTGGCAGCATTGATTATAATAATGTTTTCAATTATGGGTTCCTTACCGCAGACTTAGGCGGCATAAAAACCGGCAATGACCATGCAATCGATACCCGGATTTCTTATAATTGGGTACATGATCAACAGGCGGTTAAATCGGCTAATGGTATTTATCTAGACACGGGTACAGAAAACTTTACCGTACACCATAATGTCACTTGGAATACGGGTAAAACAGGTCTACGCGCCAATAAAGATGCACTGAACATGAAGTTTTATCACAATACATTAATTGATGCACAATGGGCAATGAGCCACTATGCGCCAAATGGCGAGGTATACGTTAATGTCGACACTCAAAATAATATTGCTACTGCCGCCCCATTTCTTGGCAACGTTTTACAAGATAACATGATAGATAGCGTTGATAACTTCGCCTTTGCTGGTTACAGCTATGGTGACTTTCGCCTAACCTCAACATCAAGTGCCATTGAGCAAGCATCAGAAATTTTAGGTTATACCGATGACTACATAGGAAAATCACCTGATGCAGGTGCCTATGAATTTGGCAGTAGTGAAGCAAAATCTCACTGGATGCCTGGCATCAGCTGGAAACCCAAGTGGAACATCGCGCCGGTAGCCAATTTCACGGTTTCAGCTAGTGCGGTTTCTTCTGGTAATATTAGCTTCGATGCAACCACTAGCACAGATGCAGATGGCACGATTAACCGCTATTTTTGGGACTTTGGCGATGGCAGTTTTGGTGCCGGACAAGTGGTTAGCCATCACTATCAAGATTTGGGCCTCTACACGGTAACCTTGACAGTAAACGATGCTTTAGGCGGTAAAAATAGGGTTAGCGGTTTCAATAGAGCTGATGATAATGATAATGATAGTGACGGTGATGGCATGCCCAATGGCTGGGAAGTCGATAATCAACTTAATCCAATGGATGCTAGCGATGCTACAGAAGATAACGATAATGATGGTTTAACTAATTTTCAAGAGTATCAGCTCAGTACTAAACCGCTTAATGCAGACAGTGATGGTGATGACCTGCCCGATGGTTGGGAAGTCAATAATCAACTTAATGCAATTGATGCAAGCGATGCTGCATCAGATAACGATAATGATGGCCTGACTAATTTACAAGAATACCTGCAACAGTCAGATCCCAATAGTGCTGAGCCAACCATAAACACAGATAGCGACGATAACAACACACAGGATGATGGTTCAGTAAATAACACTAATGACGAAGATAACAACACACAAGATGATGCTTCAGTAAGTAACACTAATGACGAAGATAACAACACACAAGATGATGCTTCAACAACCGATAACAAAGCTGACTTAGTAAACAGTGATAATTCAACTTCCGGCGGGGTTTCACTCTGGTTGGTGTTATTACTCGGTTTAAGCAGATGTTATCAACTAATTTATAAATAAAAAGAGAATGTTGATGAGGTACATTACAAAAATAAGCGTTAAAAAGTGGGCTATTGCCATGGTAGTAATGCCGCTATTATTACTCAGTTATGTACAAGCAACACCTTACGAAAAAAACACTCGGGTATGCTTTATCGGTGATAGCATCACCCACAAAGGCTTTTACCCTTACTATATACGTTTATTTTATTCCTTAAGAAGACCAGAAAAACCGGTGTATTTTTTCAATTGTGGCATTGCCGGTGGCACGGCTAAAACTGCAAATAGTGTCTATCAGTGGGATATTAAAGCTAAAAACATTGATGCTGCAACTATTATGTTAGGTATGAATGATGTTGGCCAAAATTTCGGATCTCAATATCAAACTCCCAAAGAGATAAACTCCAATGTTGAAAAGCAAATTTCGGCGGTTAAAGGGATTAGTTTATTGAGTAAAAGGCTGCTTACTGATGAAATACAGATAAGCTTAATCACCCCTTCAATTTATGATCAAACAGCTAGTTTTAACTCATCAAAACCAAACCTGTTAGGTAAAAATGATGCCCTTAAATATATCAGCCAGCATGTCAATGCCTTAGCGACAAAACATTCTCTGCCGTTATTTGATTTTCAAAAAGCCACTTTTACCGCCAATGAAAAACTACAACAACAAAACCCTAAAGCAACAGTAATAGGAAAAGATCGTGTTCATCCGGCAGAAGTTGGACATTTTCTTATGGCTCATGAGTTCCTAACAAAACAAGAATTCAGCCCATTTATCTCCAAAACAATTATTGATATTGATAAGGGGAAAGTAATAGAAGCGCTTAACAATAAAATCAGTGACTTAAAAATAACTGTCGATGAAGTTAGCTTTACTAGCCTTGAATCATCGTTACCTTTCCCCATCCCTGAAGAGGCAAAATCTGCTTTAGCGCTCATCCCTTTCAACCAAACACTTAATCAGCAGCATTTACAATTGCAAGGATTAGAGACAGGCCTATGGACTGTATATATTGATGATATTGAGATAGGTCAATACTTAGCAAAAACTCTTGATACAGGAATAAATTTAGCCGAAAACACTAAAACACCAATGTATCAACAAGCACTGCAAGTGGCACAAAAAAGCTACCTAGCAAGTGAGTTGGATGCTAATATTTTACGCGGAATTACTTGGATAAAAGCCTTTTTATTAAGAGACGATAAACTTAATATTAACAATTTAATTGCCGTAGAAAAGCATCTACATGAGAAATTGCCTAAAAAATCATTTCAGCAAAAACAATCCAAAATTTACTTAGCTAATTATCAACAAGAACAAAAAATTGAGCAACAAGTCTTCAGTTTTTTTAAACAAAGCTATAAGTTAAGCCAGCCAATAACACATTCATTTACTTTTCGTAAACTCTAATTGATTTGACTAATCACAATGACGTCAATAAAGTTTGTATTTACAACGTAAATCGGCAATGAAAAATGAGTTAAATGTAAAGTAAATTGTTCTTGTTCTAATGTCATCTAGGACGCTCTAAGTGTTCACTGTTATATGCTTGATAGTATTAAGCAGCGGCTAATTTTCATCATTAGTTGCTGTTTGTTTATTCCCTGCTCTTTACTCCAGAAAGGTATGACCTCTAGTTAAGTCTTTGTTTTATAAATCTAAATATTCACGAACCATCTGTATATAACCAAGATGATAAAAACAACACAAATTGTATAAAAATCAGACTTTACTTAGCTTTACCTTTCCAGTATGTTTACATACAAACAAACACTACATGGACGTAACTAATATTGAGAGTCCATATGAAAGAACAAGATTTTAGCCAAGTTACTATCATTTATTATCATGAACATTCTCTTGAGTTACTACACCTGGTTAGTTATTTCCCTAAAAACCAAAATGGCAGAGTGATCCTATCGAATGTCTTTAGAGAAGGTAAATCGATCATTGCAGTCTGTGAGGGGGAAATCAACATTATCAATAAAATAGGCGACCGTATTTTATCTCTGGATAAAATAGCTTAACCAAGTTATATCAATAAATAATACAAAAACCCTACCTTATCTGTTAGTTGATACTTGCTAGAAGTTGTTGTCCCTGATGGTGATAATCCCTTGAAGTATTAGCGAGTTAACTAAACTTCAAAAGATAAAAAAAGGGGTAGTGTAAAACACCAGCCCCTTTATTTACTCATTTTCGCTAATAAACTGCGCTACTCAACGGTAAACTGCCAGTTTTCACCGGTATTAACAACACCTTCAACAACCACATCAACACGCCATTGATAGGTTTCTCCAGAGACTAGCGTCACTTCAACTAATGAGTGGATGTTTTGCTGCTGGCTATAGCTGCCAACAAACTCACCTTCAAAGTAAAGCTGGTAGTCAATGCTTGCCCCTTGATCATCACGGGCGACACGCCACATTAAATCACTGTCGATTTTGGCCGTTATTTGACTGTTGACGGCTAAGCTATTATCTAAAGGAATTGGATGACTGGCTTCGAGTTCACGTTTACCCGGGATGGAGTAATATTGTCCACTAACATCATAAGCGCCGATATAGTCAACATTACTTGGCAAACCCTCATAATCACTGTAGCCAGCTGTTTTAGGAAACAAGCTAGCATTACCAATATCTGAGCCTGTGCCAATTAAGCTTGTTGACATTAACTTAGGTCTAAAATCATAATTATTAGGGTCTCTTAGTAATTTTTGCACTTTATTTTGATATTCAGCAGCAACTTCATTAGTTGTCGTCGTTGGGTTAGTTTCAACATTGCTGGTGCCGGTCGCCAAGATTGGCCCACCAATGGTAGCTAAGGTATTTTTTCGATATATAGTAGGACCAATATTACCTAAAATTAGCGCGCTCAAGTTATTAGCATATAGCGTACCAACACCGGCGCCACAGCCGCCTGCATCTATATCATTACCAACACATAAAGCAATAGCAGAGCCAGCATCATTACTGTCTAGGGTCTTTTGCGTATCATTGTGAATAACTAATCTTGGTATTACCACACTATCAACAGTTTGTGTGATCGGGTTAATATAATCTAAATCAACCACGGTATTATTATAAATACGCTGTTTCCAACCTTTGAAAACCAAACCTTTATTACGAATAGTGACATTATGGTGAGCATAAGAATCAGTACCCCATTGCGAAATCGCCGTTGGTGGCCATGCGGCATCAAAACGCAGTCCTTTCTCTTTATGATCCATGGTCCAGTTATAAGCGGCAGCCATGCTATGACCACCACCAAGCAAAGCACCATCAGTTTGTGCCCAACCGGCATTTTTAATGTAGTTATAACGAATATCACTACCTGCTCTACCGCGCAATGCTTGTGAGCAAGCTGTGTTAATCAGAGTGTTATAAGTAAAGTTAGTGTCAAAGCCCATATAGGTATTCACTGCTGCTTGATGAGACCACCCTTCAGAACAAGTATAATCGACATTTTCAAAGTGATTATTGCGAATAATACTGTCTTTACCATTTAAATGCAGTGCCGGTGAGTCGGTATTAGAGATCGTTGAATTAATAAAAGCGTTGCTAACCGAGCTATATTTATCACTCGTTTCTGTTTCATAATTATTAGCACCAGAGACATAAACATTGTCAGGCTCGGCATTAAACAATTTTACCTTATCCGAGCGATACTCGGCATTGGCCCATTTTTTTAACATGCGTTTAGAGGCACCGCCATACTCAAAGTTGGCATTATCTATGGTGAAGTTTGCGCAAGAAGGTAACATGCGTTGCTTTAGTCATTTCAAAAGCGTAACTTTGCACTTTGACTCGAACATTTAAGCCCCGTGGATCAACATCATTTGGCGTTTTAAAATAAACCATTTGGTTATTTTTATCAAAATACCATTCTTCTTCACTATCGAGTAACGATAACGCCCCTTCTAAATAATAATAATGATTTTTGCCATGATACTCAGGTGAAAACACATGAGTAAATTGATTACTCCCCGGTGTGTGAGCAAGCACTGGACGTGTCCAAGTGCGCCAGTGACCATAATTTAAAATGGCCATAGCGCCAGTGGCATCAAAGCTTTCTAAGGCTAGATCATGTATCAAGGTACTCTGCCCTGCTGGTTGATAACTTACTTGTGCATCGGTGGTAACACCAACACATTTCTTCATTGTTTGACTACCAACAGTATAGTTTTGCGCTAATAACCATTGTTTTTGCTCATCGCCAATATTATCCATGTGCCAACCTGCCTCTTCATCAGCAAAGCGACTAAAACACGCTTGGTTCAGCGCATCCATAGTGCCTTGGTAACTAGATTGCACTAAATCTTTGTGTTTCATTATCGGGTTATGACCAGTATCTCTCGCTTTCGCCCATACCGAACGCGAATAAATACTACCGTCAGTAAATTTGGCATTAGGCCAGCGCGCTGGCACCATTTGACTAAAGTCGCTGCCGCTATAGGGATCATCTTGTTCGACAAATAATTGCCATATTTGACTCGTGGCTGATAACTGGCGCTGCCAAATACCATTAACTTGTTGCCACTCGGCAATAGCAAGTTCATTAATATCAACTGTGCCATCAAAAGTAACCAAGTTATTGCCCTGCGCATCTATTTCGCCAACAATCATAATAGGCTCATCAGAGCTGCCGCTAGGTTTCTCATTTTGCAGAGTAACCATGGAAGAATAATTGCCAGCGGGTATAGTAATAACATCACCAGCCTGTGCGTTCAATAATACCGCAGAGATATCAAAAGGGACTAACCAAACACTGGCATCTAGTGGTTTATAATCTGCATCGTCGTTATAACCGTCGTTATCATCATCAAGATCAACAATATCAACAATTCCGTCTCCATCAGTATCAAGCAAAGTAAGTTCTTTTAGCATTACCGCCTTACCTGAATGATTCACACCACCATCAATAAAGCTAATAAAAACATTTCCCTCACTGGTTAATGTTAAGCTATTTGAGCGAGTACTTGCCTGTACAATAGGTGCGATATTACTACCGGTCAATTGTTGCCAATTCTCATCGCTGTATTTTGCCAGCACGGTTCTGTTTTCAGCAATAGAGTCTATCGTTTGCGGATCGCTATAAGCTACATAAATATCACCCGTATCATTAACAACAATGTCAGTGTCAATAGGGGTACCTGCTTCATTAATGCCATGCTCTGTTAATGTATGATTAAAGCCTTGGTCACCAATAACAGACCACTGTGTGCCCGTTAGCTTATAAACGGCTGCTTTACCCTTAGTATTAGAAAACCACACTTTAAAGGCGTAAAAATCACCATTGGTACTTGAAGTTAACGCAATAGATGAGCCTGAGCCTAAACCTGAAGTTGTTACCCAGGCATTGCCATCATAAACAACTGTTCGCGCCGCTTTATTAGCATCATCGTTATTACGATAACTTAAAACAATGGATGAACTTGAAGAAGGGGCAAAATCAATAACGTAATCAGTACCTACTTTGCCTACATTAAACGAACTGCTGCCCACCGTTTGCCATTGGTTATTTTGATAACTCATCAGGGTAAAAACCGAGGCTTGACCATAAAGCAGGTAGGGAACATTTTGACTATCAAGGGCAAATTGTAAGGTGTCAACATCACCTGTAATAGTTGGTGCACTAAAAGCTTGCCAATTACTTGCAACTAACTGTGTTAACTTAACTTGGTTATTTTCAATAAAAGCCGTATAAACACTATCATCACTGGCAATAGCCACTTGCTGATAACTCGCACTTTGGCTAGATAAGATACCGTCATTATTACCCAGATTTTGCCAACCCCCCGCCACTTGCTTTCTTATGCGAGTAACACTAGCATTGGCTTTATCTTGAAAAATCACATAAGCATTATCAAAGCTATCAAGGGCTATATCAGTAAAATCAGCAGCGCCAGGTGAAACATAGCTTAAATCCGACAAACCAGTCGTTTGCAGCTGCGGTGCTATTACCTGTACCTCACGTTGTACACTAACATTTTTGCCTGCTGTATCTACGACAGAATAAACCACGCTGTAATTACCACTGGTTTGCATATCAACAGCGCTAGCATCAATAGTAATGTCAGCGCTGATATCACCATCAGTTTCATCTATAGCGGTAGCATTTAGTTCAATATAAGCTTGGCCTTGCAGTAACTGTTGGGGATTTGAGCCAATTAAAGAAATAATAGGGCCATTCGCATTCTCAACCGCGACAACATTAATAGTACGGTTTTTAACCGCGGTGTTACCGGCATCATCGCTTACTGTGTAACTCACTTGATAACTGCCAACTAGTTGATTATTCAGTGCTGATGAATCAATAACAATATTAGTTGTTATATTGCCATCCATTTCATCAAGCGCTGTTGCACCCAGCTCTAGGTAAGTTTCACCTTGTGTTAACTGCTGTGGATTATCACCCAATAAGGAAATAATCGGTGCACTAGTATCTATATCGCTAACAGCTACAACATTAACAATACGGTTTTTAACGCTAGAATTATCGGCGGCATCACTTACGGTATAGCTCACTTCATAACTTCCTATGGTCTCGCTGTTAACCGCTGAGGCGTCAATAACAATATTTTCGCTGACATCACCATCGCGTTCATCTACTGCTGTTGCCCCTAGCTCAGTGTAAATTTTACCTTGCATTAACTGCTGTGGATTTTCGCCCACTAAGGAAATCACCGGAGCTGCGTTATCAACCTCGTCTTGTGCTATCACCTTTACTGTGCGATTTGCCGTTGCTTGGTTGCCTGCTTGGTCAGCAACACTATAAACAATGCGGTAACTGCCAAGAGTATTAACATCAAGTGCAGAAACATCCTTAATAATAGAACTGGTGATATCACCATCAACATCATCAACCGCCGTTACCCCTGGCTCTTGATAGCTTTGTCCCTGAAATACTTCAACAGTTGCACTACCCGTTAAAGTAATTACCGGTACTGTTTTATCTACAGGTAGAACAGGCGGCGGACTTTCTTCACCACTACCACATGCAGTCAATAACAGGCTGCTCATTATTAAAATGTAACTGTACTTCATTTAATTTTCCTCAGGCATCTGGTAAAAATATCGACAACAACGATACTTGTAATCACCTTTTTATAATTTTTAGGCAAAAAAAATCCGCTTCAACACGGATTTATTACAGAGCAGGCAAGTTTATTTTTTTGCGCGAGCTGCCCACAATTGTTTCATGTCCACTTTTTTGCTTTGATGACACGCCTTGATATTTTCACCGTCAGTTGATTTTTTGATACAAGTTTTAAAATCTTCAATGATGACAATCTCTTCATTTGCACGTTTAACTTGTAAATCAATCGCTTTTTCAAGACCTGTACTCGCCATACTATTGGTTGATATTAGTGCAAACAGTCCCGCGGTGATTAATGATAAATTTTTCATGATTTCTCCCGATAAATTTTATTGTCGTTAGTAGGTAACCCCCAAACAAAGATCACCTTATATATAAACATACACCAATAACGTTATCATTGATAGCTATAGTCAATAAAACAGCAAAAAAAATAGCAACCATAAGTTGCTACTTAAGAAAAATTTCCAAAAAACATGTTAATTATCTAGGTATATAACGACGTGAAAATAATCCGATTAAAGCCAGAGAAAAAACAGCTAATGTTGAAGGCTCGGGTACTTGCACACTGTTGCCAGTAGAAATGATACGCACTAAAGCAACCCCCATTGAATTATTTTTGCCGTCATCAATATCCATATCAACACGAGCGGAGTTAGCGCCACTATTAGATAACGGTTTTATTTGTACATTCGAAAATGCATCAAGCTCTGCTCCGGTAAAAAAGGCACGTGAGAAAATAGAACTTGTTATGCCAAACATCGCTTGGAAACTATTGGCATGCTGTTCAGTAGTAGCTTTATGTACCGTAGTTGCATCCGAAAAGGTGCCCGCTTCCATGACAAAGAAACGCTCAAACAAATCACTCATCTGATCGATGTTTGCTAACTGCCAGTCACTAGCAATCAAGCTATTAGCGCTGATTGCCCCATCATAGCTCATGCCAATTGATGCATCCCAGCGATACCACTCTAAGACACCGTCAGAGACGGTACTAGTGCCTTCTTCATGTTGATAACCGTTATGTGTAATCATCAAGCCAGCATAACTGGTATTGACGACACAACTTAATGCGAACACTGCTACAGCTAAGATTGTTTTTATCATGCTAAATTTCATTGTTTTTCCTTCAGTAGTACAACAGCAAAGCCCTTCTTTGGTGTACTTCTATACATACAAATACCGTGCCAGTTTAATCAATCATAAAGCTATCAATGACTTAACGAAAAAGTAGATAAGTCAAAACAGCTAGTTGTAAAGCTTACTGACACTTTAAATATAAAAACACACAAGGTTAATACTTACGAACAACTAAACCTCTACGAAAAAACGTCTCACAATACAGCCAAAGACTTTGTATTAAATAATTGCCCACGTTAAAAACAAGCATAAAAAAACCAGCAAAATGCTGGTTTTTAAATAACGATTTTATTGTCAGATTAACGCTTGATTTTACGTCGAACCAGACCAAACAAACCGGTAATAGCAAGCAACCAGCCAAACGAGCCAGCACTACGCTCTTGAACTGCCTCAGGCTTATCATCTACCACAGACGTTACTGTTAGTTCAACTTGCTGTTGAACACTACTAGCACCAGCTGAGTCAATCGCGGTAACAGCAAAAGATAAAATCGTAGTTTCAGAGACTGTCGGCGCGGTAAAGCTAATAGTTTGCGCACTAGCATCATCAATACTTACCGTTTGCTCACCAAGCTGTACCCATTGATAAGTAAGTTCATCTTCATCAGCATCTGAGGCAACAACGGCAATAACAACATTTTCACCCGAAACAGCAGATACCGGGATAAGCGAATCTATTGTCGGCGCTCTATTTTCATCTTGTGTTGCTAAGAAACCTGGGTCTTCAACGCTACCATTAGCAAGTCCATCAGCATCATTGCTGCCGCCATCTTCAATGGTCAATTGAATACATTGATTACCAACAATTAATCCGTTTTCTTGACCGTCAACATCATAATAATCCGCTGCGCTAGGCGCAGGACAATTACCAAATTCATCTTTCATCGCCGAAGCAATACTATTGTTTTCATCTTCAACAAAAGTGAACCAACCATCAGCCGGTGTATATTTTCGGTACTCAGCACCTTCTGGAATAGTGACATCAGTAATGATATTTTCATATTGAACAAAGTCATTATCATTAACTACCTTAACTACGGGATTACCTTCTTCATCAATTTGTGCTTGTTTAACCACATTAATTAATGGCATAACTATTGAGACAGAGTCACCATTAACAGCTAAGCCCTCAACAATGAAGTTAGTGACTGTGGTTAATGGATTTTTGAATTTTTGCTCTATGTCATCGTTAATGCTAATTAAACCGTCAGCATTTGGCTGTAAATTGGGGGTTTGAGCTATTGTGCCACTGATTACCGAACCGTCTGCTTTACGCTGCAGTTTAGCGTGAGCAAACTGGCCTAGTTTAAAAGACAAACCTTCGGTAACCCTTAAAGCACCACCGCCCGTTGAGCTATCAACTCGTTTAATGTTAGTGTCACCACCAGCAAAATAAAGTCGGCTGTTATCATTTTTAAAGCCTTCGACTTCATTAACATCGGCAATGCCATCCTGATCAGAGTCAATCATTAAAGTAGCACCCGCAGTAAATTTATCTACTGGCAATAATATCGAAACATTGGCTTGATATAAATCGTTGGTGTTGTTCTCTGTAACACTAACGCTGATTTGATAATCCAAAGGATCTAAGTTTGAGGCGTCAAAAACAAAAGTTTTCTGAACATAATCATGTTCATCAACTATCACTTCTGTTTCTGTTTCTGTTTCTGTTTCTGTTTCTGTTTCTGTTTCTGTTTCTGTTTCTGTTTCTGTTTCTGTTTCTAGAGCAGCTTCGCTGTTTACATCAGGAATATTAACCAATAAATCATTACTTACTGAAAAAACAATATCATGCTCATCTAGCGCATTGATATCTTTAACAATAGCAACTACTTTGACATGACCTAAAGAGGGGGTAATACGACTTACTGTTGCATAATCACCTAGCCCTACTTCGCTTTCTTGCTGTAAAACCAAGTTCACTCGAGGGCTTTTATTTTCCGCAATCACTTTAGCCACTAACTGAGAATTAGCTAAAATACTGACATGCTCAGAGGCAAGTAAAGTAATAACAATTTCTTCACCATGAACAGCTTCATCACTAATATCAATAAATAAGCTTTCAACAACTTGCGGTGACACTTCAATAATATCACCACCACTGTCTTCTGATATAGCCGCAGTAACCGCCAATATTCCTTCAGTAACAACACCTTGTACATCAACGCTATAGTTAATTTGGCTTGAACCAGTTGGAATGTCACCTAGCACTCTAATAGGTATTTCTACTTGAGTTTGACCTGGCTCAACAGCTAAGTTGGATTTAATTTTAACTACTGGATTAATAGTTAACTTAACTGCTTTAGTGACAGTAAAATCTTCACTGTCTGTTACCGTTAACGTTATAAGTTCATTATATTGACCTGAGCTGAATTCGTCTTCGCTAAATTCTACTTTGTTATAGCTAATATGCTCTTTTGCTATTTCAATATCGTCATCAAGTAAGTCGGTAACCACAATATTTAAGGCAACTATTTTGTCCGTTATCATGTCAGCGGTGATATTAGTTAGATGATCAGTGGCATCGAAACTAATGACTAGTTCATCTTCAGGGAAACTAGGCTCTGTACAATCACCAGCTGTTAACGGACAAACAACATCAACACTATCATTTAAGCCATCATTATCTGAATCAGCACTATTAGGGTTAGTTTGCAAAGCCACTTCTTGCGAATCGCTTAAACCATCATTATCTGAATCGGAATTATTAGGGTTAGTTTGCAAAGCCACTTCTTGCGAATCGCTTAAACCATCATTATCTGAATCGGAATTATTAGGATCGGTGCCTAGGGTAAGCTCTTGACCATCATTTAAACCGTCGTCATCTGAATCTGCATCATTGGGATCGGTGATAAAGGTAATGGTGCCATTATCAGCAACAATGATTTCATCGATATCTGAAATGCCGTCATTATCTGAATCCGCTAAATTAGGATTAAGGCTTAAGCCCCGCTCAACGATATCCGTTAAACCATCATTATCTGAATCTGGTGACAGTGGGTTAGAGCCAAATATTTTTTCTTCTCCATCAGTCAAACCATCATCATCAGTATCCGCTTTATGTGGGTCTGTCCCGTCAATGCCTTCATAAAAATCACTTACACCATCACCATCTGAGTCAATATCGGCAATACAAGGATCTGTGCCCGCATCAATTTCAACTTTATCATTGGTGCCATCATTATCGGTATCGGCTAGAAGCGGATCAGTACACATGCCAACTTCTTCAAGATCAGACAGACCATCGTTATCATCGTCAGTATCGGTAACATCCGAGGTGAAGTCACCATCGTTATCAGCTGGTTTACTGGTCTTGTCTAGCGGGTCAGAGCCCGCAGCGATTTCATCAGTATCCAAGTAACCATCATTATCATCATCGGGATCGATTCTATCATCTAAAATATCGTCGCCATCGGTATTGATCAGATCATTAGTGGTATCATTGATCAGGGTAATTTCAATGGCTTGCTCAGTGCTGTCATCGCCCGCTGTTGCCATAACAGTTAGCGAATAAATTATATTTTCCGTAGGATTTTCTTGCACGGTTATAAAGCTTATTTCGCCCGTTACTTGCTCAATGGTAAATAACGCGGCATCAGCACCTGTTAACGTATAGGTAATGCTATCTCTGTCTGCATCAACACTTTTTAGTGTGCCAACAACACTTTCACCTTCATTAATCGCAAATGAATGCAGTGCGGAAGTTCCTGCTGCAAGATTAACACGCAGTGTTAACGCGGCATTAGCCATATGAGACCCTGTACCCCTTAAGCTGATTAAAGGTCTGTCGTAGTTATCAATGGCTAAATCAATAAAGGTGATCGCTTTATTTTGCACGGTAAAACCTGAAGTTGCATCAGCATCCCAATGGGCTTTAAACTCGCTGCCCGCATCAACATTCCAAGGTATTTCAGTCCAGACATTATTAAGTAAATGAACTAATACCGCTCTTCTAGTGGTGCCGCTATTATTTTCTTGTCTAAAGGCAATATAAGGATTATTTTTACTATCAAACTCTAAATCATAGATATAAATACCGTTTGTTGTTGTCCCAGTTGTTCTGGTTGTTCTATCTAAAGCACCATTACCGATTAACTCATGTGTTGACGTTGTTGCGGCAATGTTGGTTATTTTATAAACATTAAGACCTAATGTACTGCCACCTGAAGCAGTTACATATAAATTACCGGCATTATCAAAAGTTGGTCGAACATACTGGGGTGTGCTGATAAGTACTTTTGAGCTAATCCATGCACCACTATCATCGATATAGTCAAGATTAATATTACTGCCTGGACTCGCTCTATAGGCATAATGCAGACGATCATCTGGGCTCAAGGCAATCCCAGCGGGCATTCCCGTTTTAGCTCCGCCGCCACCCGCAACGAAAATACCGGTGTTCCCAGAAACTGACGACCATGAACTGCCATCAAATTTTAACACTTCACTCTTTTTAGCCACGCTGACATATAAAATATAAATATTACCAAGTGAGTCAACTTCCATTTGCATATGTGTTACAGGATCATTTGCATCAGCAACTACAGGCTGTACTGCTAACGGGGTCCAAGTGTCACCGCCATCCATGCTGGTTTGAACAAGCATGGCTGTGCCATCAAGTGCGGCAACAATAACTTTGCCGTCGTTTGGACTGACAGAAATTTGAGAAAAACTTTCTAAATTCCCCGTCGCGGTAACCAAACCTAAATCACTAGGCAATATGCCCCAATTTGCATTTAACGATGACGATGAGGTTAGCTTTGAAACAGTCACTTTATTTGCAAATTGAACACGTTGTGCGGCGGTATAAAGATTGTTGTCTTTATCAAATGCCATATGAATATGTTCTGAATTTGAGTTAGTTGGATGAAATAAAAATTCAAGTTCACTCTCTAACACACTATTTTCTATAAACACTGGTGCTGCCGCATTGGCTACAACAACGGGCGCCATCATAAATAAGGCTGCCGCTAATTTGTTGTACTTGTATGGAAATTTAGTACTCATGTTTGTCCCCTAACGCTTATTGTATTTGGCTTATATCGCAGCTAATGCTGTCATTATTTTAATTGCCAATTGTTTAAACTTGATATAGTCAATATTTAGCTGGCCATAAATTCGACCAGCGCTAAATATTAGTTAGTTTTAAAAGTGGTAACCTAAACGAATACCCGCCCATTGAGAGGCAACACCGTCAATATCGTAGTAGCGGTAGTAGCCACCTACTTCTAACTTATTGAAGAAATAACTTAAGCCAAGTCCGCCATATTTTTCTGTCGAGCTCTCACTGGTTGTTTGGGTGTAATAGATAGGCGTTTCGTTTGAGCCAAGGTTTAATGTCACCTGGTATTCACTTTCTAAAAATAATACACCAGCATCTACAGAGGCTACCAAGCTTGGTAGTAGCTCATAACTGTAGACCACACCAAAGGTATTACCATTGCCATATTTCGGCCCTGTTTTAGCAATATCTTTGATCAATTCGTCGGTGTATTTACTATTAACACTGACATTGTAATCGACATCACCAAAATCAATATAACCGACAGTCAAGGCAAAATTGTCCGTCAACTGATATCCAAGTTCTAGCTGTATGCTATTATTTGATGTTTCTAAACTTATATCAGTTACTTGATGACCAAGATCGGTTAGATCTTGCAAGGATTTCTCTTTTGCATCCGTATCAAAAACCCCACCAAAATTACCTTGTATGTACCAAGGGTTACCTTTCTTAGCTGGCGTAGCATAAGCTGAATTGGCAATCAATAAGCTCACGATTAGCGCACTTACCATTTGAGTTGCAGTAAAAAGTTTCATTAGACTTTCCTTTTAGATAAGCGTGCACCAAATATTAATCCGAAGAAGGCTAATAGAGCTCCCCCAAATGAACCACCAGTGGATGTTTGCTCAATAGATTGGTTTTCATAGGCTTGTACATTAATGCCAACCCTAGGTAGATCTTTGTTTTTAACGTAGTAAATAGCCCCGTTTGCATCGGACACGGCAAATTCAAATATAACTAAAGACTTATCACCGGTAGCAGGTGTATAGATAAAGCCATTTTGTGTTTGCGTTAACTCACCTATGCCCAACTCGCCATCTTTATCGGCAACAATCTGCACGCTATCTGGCACTAAAAACACCGTATCACCATCAACATCGAGTGCTGGCACATAAGTCATTAAGTTAATAGTTATGGCCTTGTTTTCTTCGGTAGTAAAATTTTCAATGTGTTCAATGGTTGGTGGCGCATTAGCATGTTCCACGGTTAAATCAACACTAATACTTTCTGGCTCTTCATCATTAAAACCATAACCTGTGATGGTAAAACTGTACTCACCTTCATCGGTATAACTTGGTGTGCCAGAAACCTCACCTGTTTCTGGTTCAAAAACAGCCCATGAAGGTATGTTTTCAATAGAAAACGATTTGGCAGCCTTATTAACCGGGGTAAAACTATATTTTTCATCCTCAGCTACCGTGGTTATGTTCGCGATTGAAATGTCAAGATTTTCATTCACATTATTGGTGCTGTCGTCATCTTGTTCATTGGTTGCGGTACTTAAATATTCATCTTGAAATACATCATCAATAAACACCGGTACAAGATTTAATGGCACATGTTCAACCGTAATAGTAAATGGATAATCCACCATTTCACCATCAAAACCATGGCCAGTGATCATACCGCTGTATTCGCCCGACTGCTCATAGTTTGGCGTACCTATTAATTCACCCGTTGACTCATCAAATGGTTGCATCCATTCAGGTTTGTTTTCTATAGTGAATGTGCGCAAAGCAATAGCGGTATCTGGTATGACACTGTATTCAGCTTTTTCGTTAAGTGTGGTTGAATAAGCTTGCGCTGGTGTTAATGGCGGTACTTCTAGTTCTGGATTTTCGGGATCAATCTGACCATTAAAGACCACATTCATTTCAACATCACTGACAGTAACAACAATATCTAATGATATAGGATCTGAGCCAGCGGCACTGTCGTCGGGGAAGGCAGTGAGCGTTAACGGATAGTTTGTAACTTCATTGTCAGCTTGTGCGGTGCCTCCAGAAATATAACTTACCTTGCCAGGTTGAATTTCTACTTCACCCTCAACTTCAATTTCAGTAATAAAACCACTGGCATCAAAACCGGTAATGCCATCTGGTAAAGTGCCCGTTACTTCAAAGTGGTCAATTTTACTTTTAATCGCTTCAAAAGGAATTACTTCATTTTCATTTATATTGATTGCACAGCCGGTATCAGGGCAAGTTGGAAATACTTTAAACTCAAAAGGCCTGCTATCTTTAAACTCTTCAACTTCTTGAAATTCAACTCTTACTGGCAATTCACCACTAACACCACTGGCATTAGTTGCCTTTACTTTAAAGCGATAACTTGGCACACCAAAATAACCAACATTGTCATTAATACCATCATTGGCTTTTATATCGTCTTCACCGTTACTGTAACGTCCGTCGTCAATAAATTTTAACGTTAACGCGTGAGTAACAGAGTCGATTTCAAATAAGCTAGCGGTTTTTAAATCGTCTTGAATATCATCATAATCAACTAATTCTAGGGTAACAGCTGAATCAGTTTCGATATCAAAACGGCCAACTCCACCCTGGTATTTAGTGGCAGCAGATTTCTCATCTAGGGTAAAAACCATTTCGTCACTGGTATTATTATCAACATCGGCGCGCAATACTTTGCTTTTACTGCTGCCACCAACATCTTGATAAGTCACATAAGGTCTGTTGTATGAGTCAAAAACAACATCATTATATCTATGGGTATAACTGTTTGTAGGTACAATAATATCGTCGCCAATATCCATTTGCTGCCAAACATCGGTTAACTCGCCATCAATTAACAAACTTTCAAGACGAAGTACGCGAATGCGGTTTTTAGGCAGCGCATCACGGGAGTTAATATCTTGATAAACTATATAAGGCGTACCTTGGGCATCAACATTAATCTTTATATCTGCGGGAATTGATGTAAAATCACTGGTTTGAAAGGGTACGTTAATTTGATGACCACCAATGACTTGCCAGTCGTCTTCATTACTTTCTGAGGTAAATTTCGCCACCGATAAGCGTGTGGCATGGGATTCCGCCAAAACGTAAGGCACATCATTTTTTGATACGATAAAGTCTAGTGCTCTAAGCGAAAGACCAACACCTGAATTAGTTGCTAAAGTACGCGACCCTACCGTTGTCCATGTATCAGCCACTAATTTTTGTACATATACCTTATTAGTATCTAAGCCCAAGGTGCCGTTATTAAACGCTAAATACGGCACATCTGCTGAGTTTAAAGCAAAGCTCGCCTGCGCAACACTGCCTTTAGACTTAACACTGGTAATAGCGCGGTCGCCAACAGTCGACCAAGCACTACCAGCAATATCATATTTAACCAGAGTTACATTGGCTGTGGCACCACCGCCAGCCCCATACAGCACATAAGGATTGTTATTTGAATCTAATTTAAATCTAAGAAATTGTGCCGCTACACCATCAGTTTTGGCGACTTGTTGCCACGAGGTAGCAATGCCGTTTTCATCAAACGCCAACTTTTCAATAACCACTGCACCGCTAACATCTATATAGGCAAGATGAGGCTCATTATTAGTGCCCATAGCAAGTGCTAAGGAAATATTCTTTTTAATGGTGGTATTAGTTTGATCTTTTGCTAACAACTCCACTGTTGAAACTTCACCGGTAACATTTGCAGGATTGGCAGAAACCCAGACATTGTCAACTAACTTCATTACATACGCTTTATCATCAACGTCTGATAAGTAAGCTGAATAAGCGACATTATTTGCATCAAGTACTATGGCTTGCTGAATCGCTTTATCCGTTGAACTAACCCCTAAGGTGATTACATCGTCATCATTACCATCTTTAGTAATAATTCTTCCGGCGTTAACTAATTCATCTTGTTGTATTGAATTATTTAAAAATACAGCTTCTTTGGCGCTAACTTGGCTAGTAGCAAAACTAGTAACGAAACTAACGGGTAGTGCTAACAACAATGCTGCTGCTATTTTTGCTCTTTTTAAACATAAGTGAGCATTCATAATGGCTCCCCTTTATTTACATTTGTTTATGGTGTTTCATTGACCGTTGCTCTAACAAGATTCTCAGGCAATGAAACGCTTTATTATTTGCTTTCTGCTTTAAATGGCTTAAGTCTATTTTTCATGAAACTTAGCATGAAGACTTAGCATTAAAACCTAGCATTTGCTGTGAAACGAAATGTTCTACCAGTCATGGTGTAAGTGCCTAAACGGTTTTCATAAACATTAGTGTCAACAGGGTTGCCATCCCAAGCATTGGTATGAAATCTATAGGCTGATTCATCGGTTAAATTAATCGCATCAAAACCAAAGCTTAAACTGTCACTCACTTTGAAACGTGCGGCAAAATCTAATTGTCCATAAGCATCGGACCAAATCTGATCTTGGGTACCGGCACTAATTGGCTCATACAAAGATTCCGTACGATAGTTATAACTTAAACGCATAGAGTGACCGTATTTTTCCCAATATAAGGTGCTGTTATAGGTATTCTTTGATTGCCCCTGAAAGGCGGTATCAACAGAAATTTCTTCACCTTGTTCATTTGAGCCACGATACGTTGCTTGTGAATCGGCATAGGTATAATTTAATGCCACACCTAGACCTGATAAAATGCCGGGGAGTTGATCAAAGCTTTGCGAATAACTTGCTTCTAGGCCAAGAATAGAGGCCGATTCGCCGTTAACTGCGGTAATGTTTTTATATGTTCTTAATGGCTCTAAGTTCTCTTCACCGTAATCAACTAGGTATTGGTTGCCATGAATATCGAGCAATGGTTGCGCAACAACTTCGGTACTATTATATATAAAGCTATCAATATCTTTATAAAACAGTCCAGCAGATAATAAACCACCTTTTTCGAAGTACCACTCTATCGTTAAATCATATTGCCAAGCTGTCATAGGGTCTAAGTAAGGGTTCCCTTGACGTTGATTTGAATTTTGCGGAGCATTAGTTGAAACATTTTGCTTCATAAATGGTGCTATTTGCTGCATAGTCGGTCGAGCCATAGCTCTACCAATAGCTACGCGAGTTAATAGGTTTTCACTGAGTAAATAACGGAAATTAGACGTCGGTAATATTTCGGTATAATCATGTTTTGCATCAATAGCTAAGAACTCATCTTTACATGCACTTTCATCAAAGCTACTTGGGATATAAGTACAAGCATTCGTGGTTATTTTTGAACCACCAAATCCTGCAGACTCATTTTTAGTTTGAACAACACGAACACCAAAATCTCCCACTAAATTGCCATCAAGAGTGTCAACATCCACTTGTACATAACCAGCCAAAAATTGTTGGTCAATTTGATAGCTTTCGCGGAAATCCACTTGCCATGGTAATTCGCCTAAACTCGCCGCTGGTGCTGCACCAACATTGGCATTAAGGCCAAGGGTATTATAAGCAGAGAGCAAGGTGTTATTGATTTCATTAAAATCACCAAAAGCCCAATTGGTTACAGCACCTTGAGTGGCGCCTGAACTAAGCCCTTCACCACCAAGAAAATTGTCTACCGGAAAATCTACTACATGGCTGCCATCATCTAAATAAATGCTGTTTTTCAATGGCTCAAGCACACTGTCAGCATTGCTCAAACTTAAAAGGTTTTCAACTTGATAGCGTGTCATTGATCTATCGGTATATTTAACACCGAATTTAATTGCCGATAAATGATTAGAATCAAGTAAATACTTAGCATCGAGCTGCGCGGTTATCGTTGAATCATCAAGGTCACGCTCATTGTTCCAAACCTGAGATAATGGATTATGAGTTGAGTTAGGTGAGTTATACCAAACGCCATCGATTAATTGGTCGCCATAAGGATTGTCGTCCACTGTATGTTCTACTGGGTGACCAACCATTGGCACACCTGAACTCGTACGAGACATCCATAAATATTCAGGGATTTGAGGGTTATCTTCTAAGGAATAACCATGTAAGGATTTATAACTTGCAAAAATAAAACGATTATCATCGAGCCATTCTTGGGTGGTTTTAGAATATCCTAATCGCCCAACAATATTCCACACATCAAGGTCATATTCAAAACCTAAATTAGCAACCGTGGTATTGGTGATCTCTTGCTGACTTTGGAAAGTTTGGTTACGACCGCCTTTATAATTGACCAAATTTGTAACCGTTTGGCTCTCGGGGTCAATTTCTGCTCCTGAATATAAATTCAGTGCATCATCTGAAAATAAGCCTTTTTCACCCTTAGTAAAACTATTACGAATGATACTTTTACTTCGAGTGGTATCAAGTTGGGTGTGTGAGGCATCAAAGTACAAGTCTAAAGAATCGGTCGGTCTATATTGAACAGTAAAGTTAGCTCCTGTTCGAATGCGATCTTGTAGGGAATAACTAGAATTAAATATTGTTGGTATATAACCTAATTGGGAAGCTTCGGTTAGGTTATCTATAGATACGTCAGACGCTGAGCCGTCATGATTATATACGTTAGCCCCATATTGATCAAAGCGGTAGATATTTTCCGCATCGTCTTGCATATATAAATGGCCATTGGTGTCATGAGTAAACTCACTACCGGCCCAACCAAAAGTTCCGACTTGATCGGTGCGACTACGGCGACGTTCATAAGTTGTACCAAAGGCAATACCAAAGCTATTATCAAGAAATTGGTCTATGTAGTTTAGCTGTACGCTAGGGTCAACTTGATCAGCTAAATCATTATAACTTTCCTTTATTTGTCCTGTAAAAGAAGCATTTTTTCGGTCTAAAGGCCGCACTGTATTAAGATTGATTTTTCCGCCTAAACTACCTTCTTCCGTACTAGCGCTAGGGGTTTTAATTATTTCAATGGAACTAAGCATATCGGCAGACATAGTATCAAAGCTAACCGCACCACCATCACTACCACCAGTGATGACTTGGCCATTGACCGATACTTGGTTCATTTCAGGGCCTAAGCCACGAATACTTACCGTAGTACCTTCACCACCTTCACGGTTAATGGAAACACCTGTTACACGTTGTAATGCCTCAGCTACATTCGCATCAGCCATTTTACCAATGTCTTCTGCGATTATTGCGTCAACAACACCATTGGCAAAACGTTTTTTGGATAAAGCCTTTTCTATCGAACTTAAATAGCCTGTAACTTCAATAATTTCAATTTTCTTATCACCTTTATCCTTCATTTCTTTTTTTGAAATTTTTACAGCGCTATCTTTTTCCGGTTCTTCTGCTGAAATAGCTTGCTGCGCAAACATCAAAGCCATGGCATGTGCACATGCAATGACCAGTCGTTTTTTGCTCGGTAGTTTTTTCATACTTCCCCCAAATGCATCAATTTTATGATTTTATCATTTATTATATCTATGGATTTAATGTGTTTTTAT
>MAAB01029293.1_pt1 | contig 23578 bp, 18 predicted proteins | sample 1115991 | NCBI WGS metagenome assembly MAAB01 (sample SAMN04961124, study PRJNA320927) | seawater metagenome | isolation source: sample BD02T18 sea water enriched with oil for 18 days | place: USA:Gulf of Mexico | collected 2013-07-27
CCAATATGCTGTTTAGCAAATTTGTTTAGATTACTTTTATAAATGGCTAACATGGCGCTAAAAACATCAACATTCCAATTGTCTTTGTATCGGCTCGCTATACTCCAAAGTGTTTCGTTAGGTTCGTGAATTAATAGACATTGTGTTTTTATTTTTGGAACATTTGATAATGTTTTTTGGTCTATTTCAGTAGCGATTAGTGTGTTGGAAATATCAACTGAATTTGTTTTTATCCAAGTGTATTGTTCAAATTCATACACTAAAATTGACGCTTTACCAATAATATAATGGGGGCTTTTTAGTCTTAACATGTAATTATTTATGCGTTGATAATCTAATGTAGTTTCAGTGTTTTGATTCAATAAGGTGAATTTTAATTGGCTCTCTTGATGTTTTTCAACGATATTAAGTTTTACTGACAAAGGCTGGCGTTCTGACGACTCTATTTCATGGAGGCTGATATAATCAACTTTTGCATGGCTAACCAAAGGGAGCAAAATTAGGCAGATTAAGCCAGAAAAAATCATTGTTCTAATTGTCATTAATTACCCAAACCGCAATTACCCATGTGGGTCTACATTATCACTAAATTTAGTGATTTATAATATATTATTTAAAATGTTTTGACCTGAAAATGCCAACTTTTACATTATTTTAGTCAGCAATACCTTTAATATCCTCACTGCCAGCGATGGTGAGGTTGATCGTTTATTTTCTGCTGGCTATACGGACTGTTGCTTTAATGATTTTAACGGTTTCCTTGGTTTTGCCACGCCGACTACCTAACGCTTCAATTTTAGTTAAGCTATCTTCTAAATCTGTGACAACTTGCCCAAAAACAGTATGTTTTCCATCTAAAAAAGGTGTAGGTATAAAGGTTATGAAAAATTGACTACCATCAGTGCCAGGTCCAGAATTAGCCATGCTTAAAACACCCGGTTCGCTATGACCTATCTCACCCTCAAACTCGCCATCATACTTATAACCAGGGTTACCAGTACCATTTCCAATTGGGTCACCCCCTTGCGCCATAAAACCTGGAATAACACGGTGAAAAGTTAAGCCATCATAAAAACCAAGTTTAGTTAAGTAAACCGTACTAGAAACATGCATAGGTGCTGAATCGGTTAATAGCTTGATAGTGAGGTTACCTTGGTTTGTTTGCAGCTCCCAAAAGTAATCCTTTCCTTGGGTAAAGGTAAGCAATGGCGGTTTGCTTAACTTAGTTTTCCAAGCTGGATCTGCTTTATCTATTGATTGCTTAGAAATAAAACTATCTATCTTTTTTATGGCAGGATCTCCTCCACAACAAGCAGTCAGCGTTATTATTAAAAAAAGGCTAGCAATGATTTTTTTCTTATTATTCATATAAAATGTCTTATGGTTTTATTTCAATTTGATGAAAGTACTTTAATTTGTTGAAAATATTATAACTTATTGGTAACAGTACGGCTTTTATATACAACTAAGGCAATCAATAAAAATGCTAATAAAAATAGGCCAAATGTTGCACTGGATTGATCTGCCTCGACATCTTTAGGATGTAGAATTACCTTATCATTTTCTTTTATTTGATAAACTTGATAGAAATCGCCATTTACTTGCACTGATTGCATAGTGATCTCTTTACCTAACAGCACGGGTGAACCTTTGTCATCACAATAATCAGTCCTAAATTTAATCGATAAATTATAAGTAAAATCAGAGTCGCTAAGGCTTAATGATGCTGCGCCTTTTGGCGGACAATGCAATTGAAGTATAGTGCCTTTAATTGTTTGAATATCCGTTAATTCAGTATATGCTGTTGTATGTTGGTAGCTCTTTATACCAATAAATAAAAAGAATGCTGCTAATAATAACAATAACTTTTTTGCTGTTTTATTCATAAGAATTTACATTTATTTGTCTCTGTTGAAAGACAATATCATTTACTAAAATGGTGTGTTGAATTTGAACACAGCAATGTATTATATGTCTTGATTTATATCAGTAATCGATTCTTTTTATGTTAATTAATTTCATTTTTACTCTTTATAGCCCCATGGAGCAGGTGGTGGAGATATTGGACTTGTTAAATCGAAATCTACACGAAACTCTCTTCCCTCTCTAGTCAGTCGGTAGGTAAATTTAGTCGGGTAAATATACATTTGCCATGTATTGCCTATTGATTGAGGAATGCCTTGTTTAACAAAAAGCTCTTTGGAATATTGATCGGCTGGGAAGGATTGTACCTCAGGCCAGCCTGAGTCTAGTGTATGTCCTCCATACATGGTTGAAACATCGCTTGTTCCATCTTTGTGACGATGATCATGTTTTAACGATAAGCCTGAACCTGTTTTAGATATAAGCCATGTTCTTGAAGCGTCATCGCCCACATGGAAAGGGATCTGAAGCTGAACATTTGTACATCTTCGAACATGCATGATAAGTTTTTTATTGGCAAAACTGTCACTGTTTGAGTTATCTACCGTGATTTTTCCTTCAAAGGCCTGACCGCAATATTGCTTAATATTAGTGAAAAAATCATCATGAGATTTTATAGAAACTAACGGAGCCGGTGTAATATTTTCGGCCACTGCACGATGAACTAGTATCAATGTAAAAATAGCTATTAATATGAACTTACTGATTTTTATAAACATAATTCCTCCAATTTAAAACACTATAAAGAATCACATAATGAACAGCAAGCACCTTTTGGACACATTTTATATCAGGCAACACGAACTCCCTTATTAATGAGTTCGTGTTGCCTGATAAATGATACTAGAACTCGTAACTTACACTAAAATCAATTGTTCGCGCTAAGATGTAACGACCATTTGATGATAAGGTGTCACGAGGGTCACCTTCTGTTAAACCTTCTTCATTGGTTAAGTTATTCACAGATAGTTGTATTTGAACTTCATCTGTAAGGTTTAAAATCATACCAAGATCAATTTTTTCATAACCCGCTAAAACTGCTTCAGAAGTATTTAATGCATCGCTGAAACGATCATCTACTGCGCTAAGTGTGCCATATAAGGTTGCATACATGCCATTGTCAAACTCGATATCATAACTTGGTGTCATGCGTATTTGATAATTTGGAAGTCTTGGTGATTCATTACCTATAACAAGAGGAACGCTATGAGTTGTGACTTCTGTTTCTTGCAAAGTAGCATTTAGATTTATTGAAAAGCCATTGTCGTTGTAGTAATTAAAATCGATTTCTACTCCATAAGCTTCATTGGTAAATACTTCTGCTGGGTCACCTGGAGTAGCAACGAATGTATCACCTTTAACTTCGTTGAAAAATCCCGTTGCATATAGTTCATAGTTGTCTGATGAAAGTTTATAACCTAATTCAAATTGGCTAACATTTTTAATTAAATCTTCACCAGCTTGGTAGGAGCCAAAGTTATCTCTAAAGTCATCAAAGAAAGGCATTTTACTGCCTTCACTAGCGCGGATGAAAATGCCTTGTTTATGCGCAAACATCCAATTGGCGCCTATTGTCCACGCAGTACTTGATTCATCGAAAGATACTGTTTTGGTAATGACACCATCTAAGCCTTCATCGACCGTGTACTCAATTTCGTGGTTTTCACGACGAAGTCCACCATCAATTGTTATTGCATCTGACACTTCATAAGATGCAGCAAGGTAAAGTGCAGTTGTACGTCCATCGCCAATACTATTTATATCGTAATTCCAACCACAACTGTCAGCATTATCATTGCAATCAATACCGGTAAGGTTTTCGCCACCGGGAGCAACGACATGATAAGAGTGATTTCCTAATGCCCACCAGTCCTTCGCAGAAAAAGTAGAATTATATAAACCAGCGGTCACACTCGCCAAATCAAATGTTTTGGTTACTGCTAAATCATTGGTGAATGCTTCAATTTGCTTTTTAACTACCCAGCGACCAATTTGTTGAACATCGGTATCACCTGAATATTCAGTACCAGTAGCACTGCCGAATGCACTGCTTCCATTATCAGCAACGGTTGATAATTTAACGGGTGCCCCGTTTGGTACTAAGCCATAGGTATCAGCATCACCATTAGTATAAATAAAACGATCCACGAGTCCCCAGCCATTGTTTAACGTTAAGTCAATGCTGCCGCCAGATACAGACCCATCCCAGCCACGGCCTTGTCCGAAATCAACAGTTTCAGTGGTTTTATTGTCGTCAGGACCATACTGAATGCTGGCTTGGCGATTCAATGTACCAATTTGTGTGAACTCATTGTCTACCCCTTCAACATTCAAAGGCGTTGGTAAATACCAGGTACCATGGTCATCAGTTTGACGGGTATAGAGGTTAATTTTACCCTGATCTAATACTTTTGTTATGTTAATGGTAAATTGGTTACCTTCTTCAGCATTAAAGCCTGCATCACGAACACCCGGTGAGCTTTTAATATAGCCACCGATCATGAAGTAGAGGTCATCGGCAAGACTGCCACTAACAACTGCGTCTACTCGCTGCAAACCGTAGTCAGAAGTAGAGTATTTCACTAAGCCTTCGGTATCATCTGAGCCTTCTTTTAATAGAAAGTTGGAGGTAAGACCGGGTTGTCCGTTACTTATAACAGGGTTTGTTCCGCCACGGAGTGCTTCCATAAACTCCACCGTTTCATCTAAACGAAATAGTGTTGAATTCTCTAGGAAAGAAAGGGTTGGTGGTGGAAATATCGGCGCGCCTTGCAGGTGAACAGTTAAGAAAGGCGCATCTCCACCACCGGGGAAGCCACGTACGAAAACATTGGCACCTGAAACACCACCAGAGCTTTCAGACCAAACACCTGGAATTGCCTTAAATAAGTCAGCAGTACTTTTTGGTGCTAATTTTTTAATGTCATCTTCAGAGAAGGAACTGACAGCAAAACTGGCTTCTTCCTTAGCAACACTTTTACCACTGAAAGTACCAGTAACAATAATTTTTTCTATTTTGTCATTTGATGTTGATGTTTCTTCTGCGGCTAAAACATTGTTTGTTTGGCAAATTAACGCCAATGCAATGCTAATAGATGATAGTTTGAAATTCTTAGTCATGTTTATGTCCTCTATTCTGATAATAGCAGTTGCCTTATCAGTTAATAATTTTGTTGATTACATTTCCTTCCCCACAATTAATATAAATGTGAATGCAAACGTTTGCAAGATTTATTTGCAAACGTTTGCATTATTAAGATGCTTTCAATTGCAATACTCGCCAGTTATGTAATAATTCTTGAGCATCACTATGCAGCATTAACTTAGGAAGTAAGCACAATTGACTAATGAAAATAAATTAACTTTGGCAGGGTTAGCGAAACTGGCGGGTGTTTCAACGTCTACAGTATCAAGGGCTTTGAAAGATAATCCATTGATAAAAAAAGAAACCCGAGAAAGTCTACAGGCTTTAGCTAAAAAGCATAATTTCAGCTTAAACCGAGCTGCAAGTCGTTTGCGTACTCAAAAAACCAATGTTGTTGCGGTTATTCTAAATCTAATTGATGGTACTGATCAGAGTATTAGTGACCCTTTTTTACTTAAAGTTGTTGGCGATTTAAATCAAGAACTCAACCATAATGGCTATGAATTATTGTTGTCAAATTCGCAAATGGCAAATGATGATTGGGCGAATTATTTTATTAGTAGTAGTAGGGCCGATGGTATTATTGTTATTGGGCAGGGTAAAAGCACAACTCAGGTGGAGAAAGTAGCTAAGTCGGGCGCTCCATTGGTAGTTTGGGGTGACCCAAAAGCACAATCAAATTACGCAGTAGTCGGTAGTAATAATGATTTAGGCGGCTATCTTGCCACGCAGCATTTACTTGAAGGCGGCTGTAGACGTATTCTTTTTCTAGGTGACCCTGAACATGCAGAAATGAGTGAACGATATAAAGGCTACAACAGAGCGCTAAAAGAAGCTAAGCTCAATGTTTCAACTGATTTAACCCTCGCTTGCGATATTACCAGTAAAGTCGCTTATGAAAAGATTGGTGCAGCAATTCTAGCTGGAGGACTGTTTTTTGATGGCATAGTTGCTACCAGTGACATGGTAGCACTCGGTGCACTGAAAGCATTGAAAGAGCGTTATATTAATATTCCTAACGATGTCAGTATTGTTGGTTTTGATGACATTGCCATGGCTGAACTTTTCCATCCGTCTCTTACTACCATTAAGCAAGACACCAAACTTGCGGCTAAAATAATGGTTGAGCAGCTGCTAAATCAATTTAATGGCAAGGTTGCGAAGTCTGTTGTGATAGACATTGAACTAATTAATCGTAAATCTACCCGTTCTAGTTAATCTAGCGTTTACATTCTATTATGTTTAGAGTTAAAAGTTAGAGCAATGCAAACGTTTGCATTTCTTCTTTGTTGGATATACACTAACTGAAATTGTCTTAAAAGATGAGTTAAAATATGTCTCGGTTTATTACCATAAGCGCTATTGCTGCAAGTTATTTTGTTTTCGCTATTCTACTCAATAGTGTTGGTACAGTAATTCTTCAATCAATTCATAGCTTCGATATTAGCAAGCCACAAGCGAGTACTTTGGAGGGATTTAAAGATTTATCAATAGCTTTAGTCTCTTTCTTAGTTGCCTCTGTTATCCCAAGAGTCGGTTATAAGATTGCTTTGATTATAGGCTTAGCCATTGTTGCAGTGGCCTGTTTCTTAACGCCATTTGTTGGTAACTTCTTGGTAATAAAATTGTTGTTTGCCTGTATAGGGGCCTCATTTGCTCTGGTTAAAGTCTCTGTTTATTCAATAATTGGTCAGTTATCATCGTCAGTAAAATCGCACTCATCTTTGCTCAACACCATTGAAGGCATTTTTATGCTCGGCAGCTTAGCTGGTTACTGGCTGTTTAGTATGTTTGTTGACTCACAATCACCAAAATCAACCGGTTGGCTAAATGTATATTACCCATTGGCTGGTATGATTGTATTGACATTATTATTAGTTGCCTGTTCGTCAATTAGCAAGGCTGAACAACCTACATCTCAAGTTAGTGTATTGACTGGTTTTATCGAAATGATCAAAATGAGTTACCAAAGTCTGGTACTGATTTTTGTTATTTCGGTATTTCTCTATGTACTGATTGAGCAGGGTATTGGTACTTGGTTACCAACATTTAATAGTGAGGTTTTGGGTTTACCGAGTAATGTTAGTGTGCAAATGACGAGTATTTTTGCTGGATCCCTAGCACTTGGCCGCTTGTTGGCAGGACAAGTCTTGCGTTATATCAATTGGTACAGTTTTCTAAATATTTGCTTGGTATCTATGGCCTTAATTATTCTAATTTTACTTCCGTTAACCGGCTCTCATTCAGCTGAAAATGTGACTAGCTTTCTCAATGCTCCACTCGTTGCATATCTTTTACCGCTCATTGGTTTAATGATGGCCCCCATTTATCCAGTATTGAATTCTGTGATGCTCTCTAGCCTTGAAAGAACTAAGCACGCCTCGATGACTGGATTAATTGTGGTTTTCTCTGCCTTAGGGGGGACCACAGGGTCAATTATTACTGGTTTTTCATTTCAAGCGTTTGGGGGACAGAAAGCATTCTATTTGTCGCTGATACCAATGGCGTTAATTTTAGTCAGTCTGTACTTTTTTAAAGTAGCTACAAAAAAGACGGCATAATCAATTAGTAAGAATATAGGAATCCCAATGACAAAACCTGTTCATTCAAGGCAACAGTTAAAGCCACAGTTAAACCAGCAACTGCAAGATAGTTTTGCTTTTTTTGATAGTGAGTTGTTTAAAGCAGTGCAATTAAGTGGCATGTTTAAAGATAGTAAAACTTTTGCCGATGCTATCCCTAAGTCGCCAATTAAAGAAATTATAGATAAATATCAAACAAAGAAGCAACATGAAGAATTATTTGATTTGGCGGAATTTGTTGATAATTATTTTAATATTCCAATACATGAAGATATTCTAATTGATGAAAATCATACAGATATTAACAAATATATAGCCGTACTTTGGCAACAATTAGAAAAGCCTGCTGACATCGAAACTGGGGGGTCTTTGTTACCTTTAAAAAGACCATACGTAGTTCCAGGTGGGCGCTTTAGAGAAATGTACTATTGGGATACTTATTTCACTGCTTTGGGATTGTTACAATCAAACAAGATTACTTTAGTAGAGTCTTTATTAGCCAACTTTGTTGACCTACAGTCTCGTTATGGCTGTATCCCTAATGGTAATAGAAGTTATTATATTTCACGTTCACAGCCACCTATAATTGGCTTGCTGGTAGAATTACTTTTACCTCACATGCAAAACAAAAAGTGCTTTTTAGCGAGTAATATTGCCGCGATAGAAACTGAGTATCAATTTTGGATGCAAGGCCATGAGCTGTTATCCGTCAATAAGCTTGAATATATGCGGGTGGTTAAAATGCCGGATGGTAGCTTTTTAAATCGCTACTGGGATGAAAGTGTTTCACCTAGGCCAGAGTCATATCGTGAAGATGTTGAGTTAATGAGTGAATCAAACCCTGTAGATGCTGAAGAATTTTATCGTAATATTCGTGCGGCTTGTGAGTCTGGCTGGGATTTTAGCTCCCGTTGGCTTGGCCGTGATAATTCCTTGGCATCTATTCGCACCACACGCATTTTACCTGTTGATTTAAACTGTTTGCTTTACAAACAGGAAATGTTGCTAGCAAACTATTATGAAGTGCTTGGTGATAACGATGCTTGCTTATCATATTCAAATAATGCAACTAAAAGAAAGCAAGCAATTAATCGCTATTTGTGGTCTGACAATGATAACTTTTTTATGGATTATGATCTGGATAAGTCTACGTATAGTAAAATAAAATCATTAGCAGGTGTTTTACCCCAATTCGTAGAGCTGGCTAGTTCAAGCCAGTCAGAAAAAGTAGCAGAGGTGATTGAGCAGCAGTTTTTGCAAAAGGGCGGTTTAGTTACCACGTTAGAATCGAGTTCACAGCAATGGGATGCACCCAATGGTTGGGCTCCTCTGCACTGGTTTACTGTTAAGGGTTTAGTTAATTATGAACAAAAAAGTTTAGCGGATAATATTGCCCAGCGTTGGCTAAATACAGTGGAGGTGTATTTTCAGCAAACGGGCAAGATGATGGAAAAATACAATGTTTGCCAACAAAGCGATAAAGCCAGCGGCGGAGAGTATGATGTTCAAGAAGGCTTTGGTTGGACGAATGGTGTTTATCAAGCTTTTTTAGCAAATAAGTGTGAATGAATGATGAGATAAAATGTAAGAATAGTTAAAAACGCAGAGCCCAAGCATTTTTGATAATCTATAAAAACACTAAAACCTCAGAGATGTCCATCTTTCACTTTGCCATATAATAAAATTTGAGCGTTTTTAGTTATACTCGCTCATTTATAATCCTAAAAAACTCTCCAGAAAAAAGCTTTTTTTGATAGTTAGAAATTGATTGATGCCGCCAAGCACATTCAACGTCTTGAAGTTTTAACCTCTGTGTATTTTCGAACATCGCTGTTACAAAAGCGAACAAATCATTTTAATCACAACGGCTACTAAGTTACTAATGCTTTGATTATTAGAGTGTTTTGTTTTTGGCACGATACTTCCATTATCTATTACATTAGAACTTTACAATGTGCTTTATTATGAAAATACAATTAACAAAACAAAAATCATGGAAGAAGTGGTCGGCAATATCGTTGTTTATTTTTCTCTTAGCTTACGCCACGTACGCTGTAAGCAGTAAATCAATGAAATCTGTTTCAGCTGAGAATCTAAGTTTTCAAACAGTGAAACAAGGTTCGTTAGATATTTATAGTAATGCCTACGGAGAACTCATTTCAGCAAAAGAGCGACTACTTACCGCACCTGCTTTAGGTAAAGTGTCGGAAATATTAGTACGACCTGGCACTAAAGTAGTCCCTGAAACCGTTATTCTGCACTTATTTAACCCTAAACTTGAGCAAGAAGTTAGTGAAGCAAAAGGGCAACTAGCCCAACAGCAGGCACAACGCGAAGCATTTAAGTATGAACAACAAAATGAACGTTTGGATTATCAAGGTCGTATTGCTGATATTGAAGCTGAAATTGAAAAAGCCCAACTTGAGCTATCAGTAAATGAAAACTTAATGGATTTAGGTGTTTCAGCAAAAATTGAACTACAACGTGCCAAGTTAGCCGTAAAACAAGAAAACAGCCGTTTAGCCTTTGAGAAGCAAAAGTACAAACAATTTATAGAAATGCAAAGTTACCAATTAACTCAGCGGGATATCACTATCACCCAACAAGAATCACAAGTTGTATTGCTTGAAAAACAATTAGACGACATGCAAGTTAAAGCGGGCATTACTGGTTCTCTACAAACCTTAGAAGTAGAACTAGGACAAAGTGTTCAGTTAGGGCAGTCCATTGCCAAAGTTGGTAGCGATAATGAATTAATTGCTCGTATACGTTTACCGCAACAACAAGCCGACCAAATTGATATTAATGCCCCCGTCATTATTGATACACAAAAAGGGGTGATCAGCGCTCACATTTCACGAATTGAAAGTGTCGTTACTAATGGTTCGGTATTGGCAGAGGCGATACTTGATGGCGAATTAACCTCAAACGCCCGACCTTCTTTAGCTATTTCAGCGCAGGTTTTTGTTAAACATCAAACGGATGCTGTGTATATCCAACAAGTTGCTGGCTTACGTCCGCGGAGTAAGCAGTCTATATTTGTCCGCACAAATGGTAACACTGTAGAGCAACGCGATATAAGTTTCGGCGAGTTATCGCAAGGCTATTTAATCATTAAGCAAGGTTTAATATTAGGTGAAAAAATTGTGAGTTCGGATACCAGTAAATACAATAAATTCAAACAATTATCGCTAACACAATAACGTTAAATAAAACTAATTGAAAAAGGAAAATATCATGAACAAAGTCGTTGAAATGAGCAATATACATAAACGCTATGATGGACAACAAATTGAAACTCATGCTTTGCAAGGCATATCACTAGAAATTAATAAGGGTGAATTTGTCGCCATTACTGGCCCTTCAGGTTGTGGCAAGTCTACCTTGCTTTCAATTATGGGCTTGATGGATTCGGCCAGCGAAGGCGATTATCAACTTGCAAACATTGACACATCAGGACTAAAAGTTGACCAACGCACTCAAATCCGCAATGAACATATTGGTTATGTTTTTCAATCATTTAACCTAATTGATAGCCTTACGGTGTTTGAAAATGTCGCTTTACCACTCGAGCATCGTGGCACTAATAAAAATGAAATAAAGAAGCGGGTTGAAGAAGTGTTAGCACAAGTAGATATGTTGCACCGCCATAATTACCGTCCTAATCAACTTTCAGGTGGACAGCAACAACGTATTGCTATTGCACGCGCTTTAGTGGGTAAGCCTGATTTGATTTTGGTGGATGAGCCAACAGGTAACTTAGACAGTAAAAATGGCGATCAGGTGATGGCGTTACTTGAGCAACTTAATAAAGATGGATCAACCATCGTTATGGTTACACATGATAGCCGATATTCACGTTGTGCTAATCGCCAGATTCAACTATTGGATGGTCAAATTCTCACTGAACAGCAAGTAGATCAAGAACAGAACAAGCAATTGAAGGGGGTCGCATGAGCTTAATGAAGAAATCATTATTTAGTGGTGTAGCAAGAGTATTCTCGCTACCCAGATTAAGTATTCCTTTGATTTTAACCTTAGGGTTAACATTAGGAGCAGTACTTAGTGTTATCTCTATTTCGTCAACGCTTTTATATCAACCATTACAAGGTGTTAACAACGAGAGTAAATTACAAACTTTTGAATACAGATTCAAAATGTCAGAAACATTAAGTGTGTCTTATTGGAACATGAACCGTTTAGCTGCTTTTGGTGAGCGCTTTGCTGATATGGGGGAATGGGCAGGTATTACGCCCAATGAACAAGATGTTTCGATTAATGAGACTCTCTATCCAACAACTAGTTATCGTGCTTCTAGTAATATTTTAAACGTTTTAGGTGCAAAACTTATTTTAGGTGACGACGTTACTATAGCTTCACCTGCCAAATATGTCTGGATTTCTGAATCTTTGTGGCAATCGGCCTACGGCGGTGTTAAATCAGTGCTGGGTAAACAGCTTATTGCTAATAATCAAAATTTCATTATTGCCGGTGTAATTGAAGATGTGATGGCAATTAGCAGTAACCAAGAACTACTTCACCAACAGGTATGGTTTATTAGCGATTTAAACGAAGTAAAAACAAAACCAGATAATATCGGCAACATTAGTAATGAAATTGATTATTTAATTGTTAAAAGTCCTAACGGTCAAGTGACCCTGCCAACGTTAGCGCAAAGCGATGAATGGTTAGTGGATTACATTACCCAAAATGTAGAAGGAGATAACCTTCAAATGTTTTTGGATTTTCTGACTAACACCAACAAAGAAGTTATTGTAGAAAGTTACCGCAGTAACATGTTAGGAGAAACTGAAAGTTTAATCATCGCCTTATTTGCCGCAGTTTTTGGTTTGTTGTTAATGGCAACATTAAACTTACTCAATTTATTTATCGCACATTACCAAGGACGTACCAAAGAATTTGCCATTCAAATCAGTTTGGGTGCCAGTTTATTAAAGGTAAAAACCTTAGTCTTATTAGAAAATTTACCGAGTTTTCTATTAGCTGCGATTACCGGGTTATTAGTGACGGGTTGGGCATTAAAGAGTTTACCGCTCCGATGATTGATGCCATTGGCATTAATGTCACTACCATCATTGCCTCTGTTGTTATCATTTTGATTCTTAGTGTTTTATTTAGTGCCTTAGCCTTAGTAGACATAGATAAAAAAGCCTTAGCAAACAACCTTAACAGTAGTGGGAAAGGGATTCAGGCTCAAAGCAACCAATGGTTAAGTCGTGTGCTTATGGTGGTGCAACTATCTATCGCTTCTGTATTGCTTACTGCATCTGTAATGATAACTATGCAAAGCTACCAAGCCGTGTACCAAGAGTTAGGTTACGAGCTTGGCAATAGTTATAATGTTTCTATCAACATTGCTGATGATGAGTACATTACACAGCTAAGAGATTGGGAAGAGTACCAAGACAGTGAAGTAAAAACATTATTAGCTGATATTAGTGCACTTATTGAAAGTAAAGTGGTTGACAGTCGTGTGGTAATACCCGATGTAGCACCGCTTTCAAGTGAGCTACAAGTACAAGCTTTTCAAGATCAAGAAAATGATGGTCAGCGTGTTATTTACCAAATTAGACGTTTGAGTAGTGACTTTTTCAACACTTTTAGTATTGAAGTGCTAGCCGGGGCTAATTTAACCCAAGCACAAATAGATAACGACGAAGAACGCATTGTTATCGACGAAAATATGGCAAAAACGATGTTTCCGAATTTATCTAATGATGAAGTTATCGGCAAAACGATAAAATTGGATCCGTCTTCTGAGCGTCCGCCGTTTATAGTTACCGGTATCGTGGCTAATACCATCAGCCAAACAGGTATTGCCGATCCGTTAGGTTTGCCTGTGGTATATACACACCGTATAGATGCTGGGAGTAATATACAGTTTACCGTGATGATGCCTGAAGGAAAAACCATATCAGCTGAAATGATTGATGCTGAGATCAAGCGCCAATTTCCACGCTTAGCAAACTTAGAAGTTAGACCGCTATCAGATATTTGGCAGCAACAAACGTTAAATCAACGAGTAAGTTTATGGATAGTACTGACAATGACAGGGTTAACCTTATTCCTCGCCGCAATTGGCGTAGCGGGTTTAACACAAATGACCACAAATCATCGTAAGTATGAATTAGCTGTGCGCATGGCAACAGGTGCTAAGCAAATGAAGCTGGTGAATTTTATATTAAAAGACGCTATTTTGATGTTAGTCATTGGATTAGGGATAGGTTTTGTTATTTCAGTATTGAGTTATCAACAATTAGAGCAGCAGCTTGAAATGTTACCAAACTTTAATTGGTTAGCGATGTCACTACTTGATGTTGGTTTAATAATAATCGTTATGTTTTCCGTCATTATGCCCGCATGGAAGGTTATTAGTTCTGATCCAATGCAAGCATTACGTGAGGAATAGTGAGCGAACACTTTTGAATAACGTAGATTTAATCTAAACTATAAAGGCTCTTAATTGAGATAAGAAAGCGATCTGTTGATCGCTTTCTTTCTCTTATTCAACAGTAAAATAGCATGGAGATTTGTTTGAACCCACATAAAGCAACCATATTGATCGCTGATGACGATGAGGATATTCGCTTAGCGCTCGAATTATTACTGATGGCTGAAGGTTATCAGATAATCGAAGCGAGCAATGCCAAAGACGTCATTATCAAAGCGGCCCGTCATCAACCCGATTTAATTTTACTGGATATGAACTTCAGCCGCGACACTACGAGTGGTCAGGAAGGTCTTGATATCCTTATACAGCTAAAAACACATAATATTCCTGTAATATTAATGACCGCTTGGGGCTCAATTGAACTTGCAGTAAATGGCTTAAAGCAAGGAGCTAGCGACTTTATTGAAAAACCTTGGAATAAGTTAAAGTTACTTAACAGTATTAAGCAACAACTTAGCTTTGCTCGTATTAAAGATGAGCACAAAGGCTATCGTCAATTATTGGCCCAAGAAGAGAATAAACCCTGGGTTTGTAAGTCTACAAGCATGGTTGATATCGAACAACTCATTGACCAAATTGCTCCTACTGATGCTAATGTTCTTATTTTAGGTGAAAACGGCACAGGTAAGTCACTGTTAGCTGAACGTATTCATCAGTTATCAAGCCGCCAATCATCGCCTTTTATTTCAGTAAATATGGCCGCAATTCCGGAAACCTTGTTTGAAAGTGAGTTATTCGGCCATCAAAAAGGGGCGTTTACCGACGCGAAACAAAATCGAGTGGGTCGATTCCAGTTAGCCGATCAAGGTAGTTTGTTTTTTGATGAGATAGGTTCTCTGCCTTTATCACTTCAACCTAAGCTATTGAGGGTGTTGGAAACAGGGCAATATGAAGTGCTAGGCTCTAGCCAAACTCAAACTACCGATGTCAGGTTAATTAGCGCGACTAATGCTGATTTATCTCAATTAGTTGCTCAAAAAGAATTTAGGCAAGACTTACTGTATCGATTAAATACATTAGTGATTACCATACCGCCATTGCGTGAGCGTTTAGAAGATATTCAGCCTTTAGCTGAAAACTTTATCGCGCAATTTAGTGCTAAATATCACAAGTCTGGATTAATTCTCAACCAAGACGCGATTGATAAATTGAAACGTCATGGTTGGCCCGGGAACATTCGAGAGTTAAGTCATACCATAGAGCGTGCTGTCCTATTGGCGAGAGGTAATGAAATATCAGCACAACAATTACTATTAGATATTGCAGATGCGGGTTCAAATGTTATGGTATTACAGCCACTTGAGCAGGCTGAACGACAGTTAATCGAAAAAGCGATGCTAGTTACTTCCGGTCAGGTGATTGAAGCGGCAAAATTATTAGAAATTTCCCGCAATGCACTTTATCGAAGGTTAGAGAAGTTTGGCATTAAACATGAGTCATGAAAAATGGTTAGTTAGTGGTTTATCCATTACCGTCATTATTATTTTATCATTAACTGCAGCACTTACTTGGAGCATTGGCTGGAGCCCCTTAGCCATTGCTACGATATTGTTTTTCATTTTCTATCCTTTAACATGGTCAGCATGGAAAGGTTACCAGTTTTGGTGCCTTTCAATTATGCAGCTGACCACTTTTACGCAAGTATTAAGAGAGGGTGAAAAAAATCTGCGATTTAAAAAGCAGCATAAGAGCAACCTACTATTAGAACTGCAAAAAGAAATTATCTCACTCGCTCATGAAAATTCTGATAGAGATGAACAAAATTTAACAGTAGAAGCTTTACTCAGTAATATTCTGGATGCGTGGTCTGTGCCTGTTTGCTTATTTGATCACCATCTTCAATTAACCTATCGCAATAATGCGATGAATGAGTTACTACAACAACCTATGCTGATAGGAAGCGGTGCAAAGGATTTAGGCTTTTGTTTGGACGAGCATGGTTTCTCCCATCCCATTTTTGATGACAAATGGCAGTGTCAAAGCATTCGTTATGCAAAACAAGGCAAGGATAACTGGTTATTTTCTGCTATAGATATTTCAAAGTTATTAAGTAAAAACCAAAGTACTACGCAAAATAATTTGATTAGAGTCTTAGGCCACGAATTACGAAACTCGCTTACTCCAATGAGTTCAATGGCTGATACTTTATTATGTAGCGACGTTTTAAATGAAGCACAAACTAGAAAAGTATTGAGCCGAATTCAACAGCGTAGCGACCGCTTAATGAAATTTATTGAACGTTATAGTCAATTATCTCAATTACCGCCGGCACAACCTACATGGTTTGATTTTTCAGAGGCTTTAGCGGAAGCTAAAGCCATGGTAAATGAAAACTGCCAAGTGCAATTTCAAGGAAACAATCAATGTTATGGTGATGTTCATCAGGTCTTGCAAGTCTTGATCAACGTATTGAAAAATGCCCAAGAAGCGTGTTTAGTAGAAATATGTAAGGTGAATATTAAAATGTACTTGGTCAAAAATGAGCAATTCATTGAAATAACAGATAATGGCTCAGGGTTTGCCAGTTTAGATAATGTATTAACGCCTTTTTATACCACAAAAACTCATGGCTCAGGCATTGGTCTATCACTTTGTGCGGAGATTGCGCGTAATCATCATGGGCAATTATTCGTCAGTAATATTAGTAATGGTGGTGCTAAAATATCCATGACATGGCCGACTCAACAATGAAAACATAATACCATATAGGGTATAACGTCGTGATTAACCCTTAATATCATTAATAGCAGTAATCTTTCGCCAATGTATAAATGAAAAATATCGTACAGAGCTTGGTGCGTGAGAAATAATGCCAGATAGAAGAATAATAACCACCACTACATGCCAAGCATAATGAGGATAGAAAAATAGCACAGCTAATAACGAAAATTTAACGTACATCACTAAGGCTCTTACTTGTATAAACCAAATCAAATTTGTTAATGCTTCTAGAGCCAATAAACCTAAACCGCTAATGGTTGCTATAGCCCAATAAACGTATAGATCTTCACCTGTTAAAATTGCAGCAAAAACACCTGCAATGCCAACTAAATGGATGCTTCTCAGAGATATTTTTAGCCAACGTTTTCCTTTGAAATTAGGAATAATAGAACTTATCATAAAAATACGTTCACAAAAAATATGAATCCTCGTTGTTTAGTGCCTTTTTCGGTAGTTTTACTATAACGCTCTAAAATTCCATCCTCAATACTCACGAGTAAAGTAAATATAAAAATGATAGTTTATGCTATCACTGCTCCACAAAATAAATTATCAATAGCTTGATATTTAAGCTCACCGTACCTACTTCATAATAAAGTCTACCAACTAAAGTTCTTTATGCTGTCTTATCTGTTACCAATATTTATTGGCGTGTTACTCATCGGTTACTCTGTAGCTAAGCCATATTGGCGAGAGTATCAGCGTGATAAAATTAGACATCAGCCTTTTAAAAAAGAGTGGCGCAAAATTATTCAGCAAAGAATGCCATATTTCAGGCAAATGCCGGTAGATTTACAGTTACAGCTTAAACAACATATTCAGGTTTTTTTGGCAGAAAAAAATTTTATCGGTTGCAACGGGGTCAAAATAACGGACGAAATTAGGATAACGGTTGCTGCGCAAGCTTGTTTATTATTGCTTAATCGCAAGACAGACTTTTATCCTAAACTGCAAACCATACTTGTTTACCCACGTGCTTTTATTAAAGAGCAGCAAAGTAAACATGCCGGTGGCGTACAATTTACAACAAAAACCGCATTAGCTGGTGAATCATGGGATTTTGGTAAAGTCGTTTTGTCTTGGCAAGACACTTTGGATGGTGCGAAAATTCCAGATGACGGGCGTAATGTGGTGATCCATGAGTTTGCTCATCAGTTAGATCAAGAAAATGGTAGTGCCAATGGCGCGCCTATCCTAGAAAAAGGACAAAATTATAAATGTTGGTCTGAAGTTTTTTCTGCACAGTTTGAACAACTGAAAAAACAAGCCAAGACAGGAACACCTTCATTATTTGATTATTATGGTGCGACAAATCCTGCCGAGTTTTTTGCTGTTGCCAGTGAGGTGTTTTTTGAACAAGCACAACAGTTTCATTATGAACATCCCATGCTGTATCGACAATTAAAGCAGTACTATCAAGTAGATCCTCTTCATTGGTAATTGAGGAAAGTCGGGATCTGTTTTTATCAGCTAAGCAAGCTCAACGCAGCTCAACGCAGCTTTCGTCAGATAAGTTATTTTCGGGTAAGCGCTTTTTAAATTCTCGTTTTAAGAAATAAAAACTTACCGATGCTTGAATACAAACTGTAGTTACAGATATATACCAAAGCTGCTCAATTTGAAAATTATTTTGTTGTGATAGCCAAAGAGCAGGGATGATAAACGTGATTAAGCGGGTTGCTGTGCTGATTAAAGCTGGCATTGTATTACCCAGTGATTGAAACATACCTGAGCAGGTAAACACTAAACCTGATGGCACAAAGTTCCAACAGATAATTTGCAAAAAAGCCACACTGATCAGGATCACTTCTTTGTCACCAGAAAAGCCCTGTAGCATCAATTCAGCCTGGCTTAAACATGCCAAAGTGAGTATTGCCATAAGCGAGCAAGTCATGATGGCAGTCCAAGTAAAGGTTTCTTTAACTCTAGCGTAGTTTTTGGCGCCAAAGTTTTGCCCAGCAATAGCTGGAGCGGCGAAAGCAATGGCCATAGCGGGTAAAAACAATGCTTGCATTATGCGTGAACCAAGGCCAAATCCCGCTTGTGCATCAGCGCCAAAAGGTTGAATTAACCAATAAATACAAGCCATATAAACAAACATTAAAAAGAATTCACCGCCAGCGGGTAGTCCAATAGCGAGTAATTTTTTAATACGCGGCAGATTTATCTGCCAAAGGGAAAAATCAACGCTGACGTATTTTTCTGCTGTTTTAAAGTAATAACATAAAAGAAAAACGGCGAAGATAACCGATAGTGAGCTAGCAAGACCTGCACCTGCAATACCCATGGAATAGCCCGTTCCCCAGCCTGCAATCAATATTGGCGATAAGATAATGTTGAGCAAGATAGACAGTATTTGAATCACCATAGTTGGCTTAACTATTCCTGTACCACGTAGCGCAGCACTAATGGAAACCATGACAAACTGTAATGCCATACACGGAATGAACCAATGCAGGTAAGCTAAGCCCATTGATACTGTTTCATGGTCTTGAGAAATCAGCTTGAGGTAAGATTCAGCCCCTAAGTAACCAATAATACAAACCACCATACCGATTAGGGTCGATATCATGATGGATTGGTTGAAGGTGAGGTTCGCGTCGGCTTGATCTTTTGCACCAACGGCATGAGAGATAAGTGCTGCGGTACTAACATTGAGTATTTGTGTGAGCGCGAAGATCAAAAACATTACATTTCCTGCCAAGCTCAAACCTGCTAAGGCAGCAGGTCCTAACTTTCCAACAAAGTATAGATCAACGATAAAATATAACGTTTGAATAAACATACCTATCATCATAGGCAATGCCATTGTGATTAGATGTTTAGGTATTGAACCCTGGGTAAGATCTTTCATCTCCCCCCACCTTGTATTAAGTTAAGTAAATGTAAGAAAGTATCGATCTGATCACTATCAATTCGATCTAAAAGTTGTTCCGATTTTTGGTTAAGTGTCAAAGATGAATCCTTAAAGATTTGCTCTCCAGCAGGCGTGATTTTAACCAAACTTGCTCTTGCATCTCTTGGGCTAAGCTCTTTATTAATTAGCCCAAGCTTTTCCATTGGCAATAACATTCTAGTTACACCTGAAGCTGTTCTTCCCACTGAGTTAGCCAAGTCGATTCGACGAAGAACTTTGTTGGGTGCGGTAATTAAATTATGAAGCACCATATATTCAGTCAAACCAATACCATGAATACTACCCAAACTGTTTTCAATCTTTTTAGATATATAGGCGTTGTTAACCCAGAGACTTTTAGCTACCGCTGCATACTTTGATTCTTTATTCATAATTAAACTACCGAACATATACTTGATTGGTCAAGTATATGTTCGGTTTAAAAATAATTCAAGTAAATAATCTTATCAATTATTAAAGTGCTCGATGAATAGTCTATGGGGCACTGTTAAATGGATAAAGGCAAAAAATATCTCTCCTTTTTTGTGTGTAGGTGAAAAAATAAGCACTAAAATTCAATATTAGGTATTGGATAGGCATTTATTCCTGTATAATGCGCGACCTTATTATTTTGACTCTGCTTGTTATTTCAAGCGGGCTTTAAATAGCTGTTAGCATTACCTAGGAATAACTTTTGATCACTACATCGAACATTACAATGCAATTTGGCGCAGAGCCTTTATTTGAAAATATCTCGGCTAAATTTGGCAACGGTCACCGCTACGGTTTGATCGGCGCAAATGGCTGTGGCAAGTCTACATTCATGAAGATACTCAGTGGTGAGTTAGCGCCAAGCTCAGGCAATGTATCGGTTAGTACGGGTAACAAAGTTAGTACCTTAGGCCAGGACCAGTTCGCTTTTGAAGAATTCAATGTTATTGATACCGTGATCATGGGTGATATGGCATTATGGAAAGTAAAACAAGAAAGAGACGCTATTTACGCACAAGCTGAAATGAGTGAAGCTGACGGTATGCGTGTTGGCGACTTAGAAAGTGAGTTTGCTGAAATGGACGGTTACACCGCTGAAAGTCGTGCGGGTGAAATATTGTTAGAAGCGGGTATTGAAGAGTCATTACATTACGGTTCAATGCAGCAAGTTTCCCCTGGTTGGAAATTACGTGTTTTACTTGCCCAAGCCTTGTTTGCAAATCCGGATATTTTATTACTTGATGAGCCAACCAACAACTTGGATATTCATACTATTAGTTGGTTAGAAGGTGAGTTGAACAAACGTAAGTGCACCATGATTATTATCTCACATGATAGGCACTTCCTAAATTCTGTTTGTACCCATATGGCTGATATTGATTATGGTGAGTTACGTATTTATCCAGGTAATTATGAGTTCTTTTTAGAACAGTCGAGCTTATTACGTGAGCAGTTATTATCAGGTAATGTTAAAAAAGCTGAAGAAATTGCAGAGTTACAAGATTTCGTAAACCGTTTTGGTGCTAATGCTTCAAAAGCTAAACAAGCTAGCTCTCGCGCTAAAAAAATGGATAAGATTAAACTTGATGATGTTAAGTCGTCGAGTCGTATCACACCAAAAATAGCGTTTGCTCCAGGTAAAAAAATGCACCGTCAAGCGTTAGAACTTGAAAGTCTTGGCCATGGTTTTGATAATGAAGTATTATTTGAAAAAGGTGATCTATTACTAAAAGCGGGCGCTAAGTTAGCTATTATCGGAGAAAACGGTGTCGGTAAAACAACATTGTTACGCTGTTTAATGAGCGAATTAACGCACAATGAAGGCGTAGTTAAGTGGTCTGAAAATGCCTCAGTAGGTTATTGTCCACAAGATAGCGGTGCACTTTTTGACAATGACTTAACCCTTATGGATTGGATGTCACAATGGCGTAGACCTTGTCATAACGATTTAAGTGTTCGCGGTATGCTAGGTCGTTTATTGTTTACTGACGATGATGCGAATAAAAAAGCGCGTAACTGTTCAGGTGGTGAGAAGAATCGCCTGTTATTTGGTAAGTTGATGATGGCCGATATTAATGTATTGATTATGGATGAGCCAACTAACCACATGGATATAGAAGCGATTGATGCATTAAACAATGCCCTTAAAGCTTTTGAAGGAACCTTAATTTTTGTTAGTCATGACCGTGAGTTTGTCTCAAGCTTGGCAACGCGTATTATCGATATTAAAGATAAACAACTCGTGAACTTTGAAGGTTCGTTAGACGAATACCTTGACAGTCAAATAAACACTCAAAAAGTTGCTTAACGCTTTGAAAAACAGAGAGCCTAAATGTTCCATCACATAACAAATTACTGTATAACAACGCTATGAAAATTCCAAAGCGTATTCAACCGCTCGTAGATGATGGCTTAGTTGACGAAGTGATCAGTCAACTAATGAGTGGCAAAGAAGCCACTGTTTTTATGGTTCGCTGTGGAAGTGAAATTCGCTGTGCCAAAGTTTACAAAGAAGCAAATAAGCGTAGTTTTAAAAAAGCAGCCCAATATCAAGAAGGTCGAAAAAGTCGAAACAGTCGACGTGCTAGAGCCATGGAAAAAGGCTCTAAGTATGGTCGAAACCAACAAGAGCAAGCATGGCAAAATGCTGAAGTTGATGCACTCTATACACTAGCAGAGGCAGGCGTTAGAGTTCCTCACCCTTTTGGTTGTTTTGACGGTGTCTTGCTAATGGAGTTAGTAACAGACGAAGCGGGCGAAGTTGCGCCACGTTTAAACGACGTGGTTATGTCGAAAGAACAAGCCATTGAAGATCATCAACTGGTTATGATTTATGTTTTACGTATGTTATGTGCCGGTATTGTTCATGGTGATTTGTCAGAATTTAATGTACTCGTTGATGAGTACGGGCCGGTCATCATTGACCTACCTCAAGCAGTAGATGCTTCAGCCAATAATAATGCTAAAGCGATGTTAATTCGTGATGTTGATAATATGACGAATTACTATGGCCAGTTTGCACCTGAATTACTATTAAGTAAGTATGCTCAAGAAATGTGGGCTTTATATGAAATTGGCGAGTTAACTTTCGAAACAAAACTTACTGGGCTATTTAAAGAAAGTACTATTTCTGCAGATGTCGATAATGTAATAGAAGAAATAAAAGCTGCTTTTCTTGAAGAGCAGGATCGCCTACAACGCATAGCAGAAGCTAATGAAGTAGAAGAGTAAAACGTTAGGTTGATAATAATATTTTATTAAAGGCGAATCGTCGTATTATTTACAGTTATATTCGCCTTTTTTGTTAATATTATATGATAAGAGGTATTAGAAAAACTTTATAACCCTCGTTGCCATTCTTGTCTTAAATTAACATCATTAGGCTGCTGTAAGGCTAGCCTTACTTGGTTTAGTAGCGCTTCTTTATCATTGCCTAATACTCCCTTGAGCACTAAGTAGTTCGAAGCATGATCAGAGCGGAAAATTGTTTTCTCTAAATCTAGCTCAGATAGCAATATTTCCATTTCAGTAAATAACTCTTGCTGTGTTAATTGACGAAAGGGCTGCAACGATGCCTGAGTAAACTTATTCGCAAAGCGTTCATCGCCTAATGGAAAACTAACCACAAGAGTAGATAAATAGTTAGGTTGGGCTTCATTCATTAACTTAGCTGAATTAATCGCATGTTGGCGGGACAATTCAGGGCCACCAAGGCCGTTTAAAATCATTACTGAGCTTTTCATGCCCGCTTGCTTTATTTTATTTAAGGCAATTAACGAACTTTGATAAGTTTCACCTTTTTCAACGAGAGTGAGTACTTCATCATCACCACTTTCACAGCCAACATA
>MAAB01029696.1_pt1 | contig 23526 bp, 10 predicted proteins | sample 1115991 | NCBI WGS metagenome assembly MAAB01 (sample SAMN04961124, study PRJNA320927) | seawater metagenome | isolation source: sample BD02T18 sea water enriched with oil for 18 days | place: USA:Gulf of Mexico | collected 2013-07-27
TAATGTATTAAATACGGGAGAGCAAACTGCTTCATTTATTCCGTCAACTTCAGGTTCGTATGAATTTAGCGTTACCGTAGCTCAAGATAAGGGCGTTAGTGAACCTGATTCAGTGACTATTACCTTTGTTAAAAGAGGAGGCTTAGATAATAGTAGCATAATTGATTTTACAGACTAAAAACTGTTCATGGTTACTTATGGAAATGTGAGGACGTAGACGGTTTTAATAATTTAGCCGATTATGATAACGATAGCTGTGTAGGTTTAGTAGAATTTCAAAACGGGTACTCTTACTATTTGAACTGGTGATAACTTATAGTTTAATTTTTATAATGTATTTAAAATACAATTACTTAAATGGTTTCTTGAGTTGGCTTATGTGTCGGGTTTTGTTTTAGTTAATTTGTCGTAAAATTAATAGGTTATAGGTGTAGTGTAGCTGGCTGATAAGCCAGCTCTCGCATATTAAATACAGCCACGCTTCTTATACTCAGCTTCCCAGCCTTTGTATTTTTCAATCTGTTTGTCTAAAGACTTCTTATTAATATGACGGACCTTTTTCTCTTTTTTCTCAAACTTAACACCAGAAAGCTCTTCTTCAAACATACTAGGGACAACATGACTATAGTGTTGCTCAATCATGGCGGTACTGGTACCACATTGCTTGGCTAAAATATCTATTCGTAAATCACGACGTAGTAATTGCCAAGTAATGTAAGAGTGACGTAATGAATAAAGTGTTCTAGTACCATCTGGAGAGTCTTTTAAGTCACAGGCATCAAGTACTTTCCTGAAGGTAACGCCAAGCTCTTTGGTTTCTTCGCCATCAGCTAATCTAAATAATTTATCCTTTGGTTTTCTATTAGGAAACCTTTCACGTAATGTGTCTAAGGTCTCCCATATTTGGTCACGACAAATAACTGTTCGGGTGCCCGTATGTTTACTTGTTTTACCTTTTCTAACTTTTACTTTGAAACGTACGTTTTTATCTTGGCGAGCCATTTCGATATCACCCCAAGTGATACCTTCCATTTCAGTGCCAGGGCGAATTCCAGTGAAAACAGCAAATTCCATATAGTTTAGTAACAGCTCTCTGATTAATTTTGTTTTCTTTTTACGGCTGTTATCAATCATATTGAGCAACGTATCAAAAACTTTATCGTATTCATCTTCAGAAAAAGCGGCCCGTCGTTTACCATTTTCACCTTGTGATGTCAGAACAGGTACTTGGGCTGCAATCATCCATTTGTGTTCGATTGCTTCTTTAAATACCATATTCATTGCAGCATTGTGGGTCAGTATTGTTGACTTAGCAGGAACACGACCAAGTTGTGCAATACGCCATTTATTAAACTCACGTATTTTATCTTGGTCGATTGAAGTGATGTATGTTCGGTCAAAGTAGTCGATATGATATTTATTCAGTGCTTGAATATAGTCACGGTAGCTAACTTTACCACCACCATTATCGAGTTCATTCTGTAACTTCTCGATAGTCCTAGCAGCCACATCCTTGAATCGTTTACTATCTACTAATAAGTTGTTTTCAGCTTTTACTTGGTACTCCATATAAATTATGTGGGCACGGGCAATAGCTTTATCTAGGTCTTTTTCTTTTGTGGCTTTAGAGTACCACTTTCGATAAAGTACAAACCGACAATACCAGCGTTCGCTGTTGTCTTGAAGGTAGACGTATAATCCGTCTTGAATGTCGTGTCGTTGCTTAAGAGTAGTCATAAAATCTAGTATGACAACTCAAGACTTGATTTGCAAAGTTTTTGCAAAGTGTCTATTTTTATTTTTAAGCTATTGAATTTGTTTGCTAGTTTTAGACGTTCTCTATTCAAAATCCCCTGTCGCGAGACGTGTCGGTTCGAGTCCGACCGCTGGTACCATCATTTAGAAGCCCTGATTCGAAAGAGTCGGGGCTTTTTTTATGCCTAGAAGTAATGTTTGAAAGGTTTTTAAATGGCAGCTACAGCGTACGCACTTCACATATTGGTTAAGCACAAAGAGATTGCAGAAGATATTATTAAGCAGTTAGCTAAAGGTGCTAAGTTTCAAACGTTAGCTAAAAAATATTCGACTTGCCCGTCGGGTAAAAAGGGTGGTGATTTAGGGGAATTCAAACGAGGTCAAATGGTACCTCAGTTTGATAAAATAGCCTTTAAGGGCGCAATCTTAGAGCCACACCTAGTTAAAACTAAATTTGGTTGGCATGTAATTAAAGTGCTTTACAGAACGTAACAGACAAGGAATATATCCACCTCTATTATTTCTTGTCAATTAACAGCTTTCCATAGGGTAATATTTGATAAATTGTGCAAGATAAAAATAACTTACTTCATTAGACACACCATCAATTAATTCTTTTTGATGGTTTGAATAATTGATCTACGTCGCTAAATTTCAACTTCAGTTTCAACCTTAATACTTACCCTTCTTTAGGCTAAAATAAATGAATAGTTGAAAAATTAACTAATATTACTTATTTCTCTACTTTACAATGAATCGTAAAATGCGTTATATCTATGTTATAGGCAGAAAAAACGTGATGTGTAAGTTAAATATTTAATTATTAGGTAACTGAATAGAAATGATAAAAGTTATTATTGAGCGTGTGCTCGCCGAAGATATGGAAACAACCTACGATAATGAAATTCGTAAAACCTTAGCAGCAATAATGACAGCCAAAGGATATATTTCTGGTGCGTCGTACACCAATGTTGATAACCCAAATATCAGAACCATTATTACTGACTGGGATAATGTTGGTTGTTGGAATCGTTGGTATAAATCACAAACCCGCCAAGATGTTAATAAAGCAATTCACTTAATGCTCAAACAAGATGAAAAAATAAAAGTCTTAATGTCCCAGTCGTTATCATAGTGGCTGTAACCATAGAATAAAAAAAACCGATATAAGTTACCTTATATCGGGTTTTAAACGTTACCAGTTAGGTAACAATTTAACTTATGGATTATAAGTAACGTCTAAACTAACACCATTTGCTGCAGAGTAACCGTAAATACCTATATGCCAAGTATCCGCGACTGGGTTGGTAAATGCACAAACTTCAGTGTTACCACTTTTGTACGGACGACAGTCATAAGTAGACGAAGTTGGTTGAGAGCCTCGTCTAATATACATATCAGCATCACCGGTACCACCACTCATTGCAAAGTCTAATGTTGCCATGCCAGCAGGTACGTCAATGGTGTAATATGTCCAAGCACGACGAGCAACGCTAATATCTGTTACTGAGCTACTGCCGCCGGTAGCGCCGCCACCTGTAGTAGGTTCGGTAAAAGAGCCTGTTAAGTTAACACCCGTAAATGCTGAGTATGCAACAACTTTCACATAGTAAGTACCTGCTTGCGCACTCGCAATAGGACAAGCTTCGTTGTTACCACCTTCATAGGGGCGACAATCATAGCTACTACTGGTTGGTGTTGAGCCAAATTTAACGTAAAGATCAGCATCACCTGTGCCGCCAGTCATCGCAAAGTTTAACTCTGTGGCACCAGCTGGAACTTCCATAGTAAAGTTAAGCTCTGTACTTGAACCAAGATTTGTTTTAGCTACACCATTAGTAAGGGTATTACTTGTCGGTGGAGGAGGTGTTGTACCACCACAACTAGATGATAACGCATCAGATGCAGCTTTCGCTTGCACTAAGCCAAAGCCAGTTTTGTCATCGCGACCGGCAGCATCTAAATCTACGGCAGTATTTTTCAAAGCACTGCGTACATCATCAGCAGTACAGTTAATGTTATTGCTCCAAACTAATGCCGCAACACCCGTAACATGTGGCGTTGCCATAGAAGTACCATTGTAATAGGCATAATCTTGTGAGCCATTAACGGTTACGCTTGCATTTGTGCCTAACTGAGTCATTAACTGCTGACCTAAAGTGCGGCTTACAGATACCGTTGGCACGGTTACATCGGTATTAGCATCTACTAAGAATGGATTTTGTAAACCTGGACGATCGTTATTACTGTAAACAATCACAGCAGATGCTCCAGCATCAGCACACGCTTTAGCTGGATTGATTTCAGGATAGTTACTTCCCTTTTGGTTATCATTACGCTCTGCTAAACAAATGTTGCCATTAACATTACTACAGCTATAACTGCTACCTGAAATAGTACAGCTTGATAAAACGCCATTCGCACTGCCATCAACATTACTCACCACATAGTTACCGCCACTTTGGATGTAATGTGTTTGTGGTACGACATTATCATTTCCATAAGTTGTTGAACCCGCGGTGATATAACCTAAGCGGCCATCCCCTGCAACCGTAGATAAAATAGCTTCACCCGGTGCTGAAATTTCAACTTGACTGGTATATTGCGAAAACTCGGCATGTTGATTATTGTTATCTAAAGCGCCAACAGCCATTACTGAGTCATAAGAGGCAGGGTACGACATAGTGGCATTACCATCGTTACCTGAGGCTGCGATTAATAATACACCTGTATCAGCGGCAGCCTGTAGGGCATTTTTTTCAGTATTACTTGAGCCTGAACCACCTAAGCTCATATTAATAACTTTAGCGCCATTATTTACACAAGTATCTACAGCATCTGATAAATCGCCAGAGTAACCCCAGCCACTTTCATTAAAAACTTTTACAATATGCAAGTTAACGTTAGTGCTCGGAAGAATACCGACAACACCTTCACTATTATTTACGCCAGCAATAGTACCCGCTACATGTGTACCGTGTGAGCCGCCGTTCTGATACCAGTTTCCTGTACCTGAGTTATTGGTACCTGATGCATTGTTTGCTGATAAATCAGGATTTGTTTGCTCATAACCTGAGTCAATAATACAAACCGTCATGTTTGAGGCATCAGTATCTGATAATTGATCTGATTGTGTTTGAGCGATACCCCAAGGTTGATTTTGAGCCATTAAATAACGTTGATAATCGGGTTCAATTGCTTCAACTGATGGATGTTTGCGAAGTTTCTCAATGAATTTTTCAATGTCTTTCACTGCGTGCATTTCATCAAGCGCAATAACATGACTATTATTTTTCAAGATCTTCACGTGTTTTAAATCTAAGCCAATTTTTTTAGCAAGACCAGGCGGAACTGATTTTCCTTGCTGCTTATTTTTAAAAGTAATAATTAGTCGATCAGTATAATCATTACGATTAAGTTTTTGCTGTGCTCGCCACTCAGCAAAACTATGAGTTGAAGATTGAGTTGCCGGAGCAACCTTATGTAGCTTTGCTTTAGGTGCTGCATTACTTGCTGCACTAGTTACCGCTAAAACGGATATGGCTATGGTACTTAATACTAGCTTTCTATTACTGTTCATCTGACATTAACTCCATCATTGATATTTCACGCTTATTGCAATCATCATTTTGATTGGTGCTTTGCGCATTATTTTTATAGGTTGTTTTAAGTATTTAACAGAAAATCAACATTTATCAGATTGAATCTTTAGCTGTTTTTTAACTAGCAAATAATGGACGGATATTAACAAAAAACCGACATGATTCCTTTCTGTCCCTAAGTTAAGTCATTGAAAAAAATGGTTTTGATTTTTGTTTGTCGGCTCTGTTCGAAAAGTTGTCGTAATATTACTAGGGGGAGTTTTGGCAACTGTTACTATCGAATTATGCAAGTGGCAATGAGCCAAGTTAAGCATCTGCATAATTTAAATGCAGCATATGACAAGGATAACGGACAGTTCATTTATACAAGTAATCTGAATAATTAAAACTAGCGTCATCAATAATAACAAAACGACAAACATTAAAGAGAGTGAGTACCTATGAAAGTTTCTAAGTTTGCAACCTCGGTTTTAGCCCTAGCAATTTCTGCAGCATTTTCAGCCCAAGCGGCTGATGACAGATACATAGTTAAAGTAGATCAAAGTAAGAAGGGTATTGTAAAAGCCTTAGCAAAAAAGCTAGGAGCTGATTTAAAAGTTGATGGTAATGGATTCTTTGCTGCATCATTTGAAGGCAAAAGCCTAAGCGAAGTGAAAGGCTTATTGAATAACCCGCATGTTGAGTTAATCGAAGTGGACCACAAACGTCATCTAATGTCAGCGTATAGTGATGATGCAGGTAATCCTATGACCCAGCAGATTACACCGTATTCAGTTTATCAATCTCAAGCTGACCAAGTTAGCTTTAACGCTAATGCCGGTATGAAAGTGTGTGTTATTGACTCTGGTTTAGATCGCTCTAACCAAGATCTCGCTTGGAGCAATATTACCGGAGATAATGATTCAGGCACAGGTAATTGGGATGAAAATGGTGGCCCTCACGGAACACATGTTGCCGGTACTATCGGTGCTGCTGATAACAATATCGGGGTGATAGGCATGGCTCCTGGCGTTGATATGCATATTATTAAAGTATTTAATGCTGACGGTTGGGGGTATTCTTCTGATTTAGCTTACGCTGCTGATAAATGTTCTGATGCTGGCGCTAATATCATCAGCATGAGTCTTGGTGGTGGTGGTGCAAACAGTACTGAAGAAAATGCCTTTAAAGCCTTTACAGCTGCTGGTGGTTTAGTGGTTGCGGCTGCGGGTAACGATGGTAATGATGTTCGCTCATTTCCAGCTGGTTATTCATCCGTAATGATGGTTGGTGGCAATGATGCCGATAACAATCGTTATACGGAATCTCAATATCCAAGTTGTACGGTAACTTCAGGTAAAGGTAAAAAGCAAACAACAACAACGGATGAAACTATTTGTGTAGAAGTCACTGCAGGTGGCGTCGATGTTTTATCAACTTATCCTGCTGATATGGCAACAAACTCAACGTTGAGTGCTGACGGTCAAGCTTATGCTTCTTCAGCAATGGAAAACGCTGGTAATGCGACAGGTAATACCTACTACATGGGCACGGCTGAAACGACAGATTCTGCTGCTAACGGTAATGTTTGTATTATTGACCGTGGCGTTATCTCTTTCCACGACAAGGTACAAAATTGTGAAAACTCTGGTGGTATCGGCGCCATTATCATTAACAATGAAGCGGGTATGTTATACGCCACGTTAGGTGATACTAACTCAACGACTATTCCAGCAGCAGGTGCCGCATTTGAAGATCGCACTGCCTTATTAGCAGCAGCTTCCGCTGATGTATCAATTGGTACCAGTGATTTCGGTTTGATGACAGGAACATCAATGGCAACACCAGCAGTATCAGGTATTGCTGCATTAGTATGGTCGAACCATAACGGTTGTACAGGTACTGAGATTCGTGACGCACTAAAAGCAACAGCACAAGACAGCGGCGCAGCTGGTCATGATGATTACTTCGGTCACGGCATTGTTAAAGCCAAAGCCGCGAATGATTATTTAACCGCTAACGGTTGTGGCGGTGGCGTCACACCTCCTCCTGTTGGTGGTGATATTACTGCTGACGCTTCTGGCTATCGCGCTAAAGGTAAAAATAAAGTTGACGTAACTTGGTCAGGTGCATCGACCTCAACAGTAGATATCTACCGTAACAGCTCTTTAAGAACCACAACTTCAAATGACGGTTCTTACACCGATAGCTTTAGAACTTACGGTTCTTTCACTTATAAAGTTTGTGACCAAGGTAGCGATAATTGTTCAGCTGAAGTAACAGTAAACTTCTAATCTGAGCAGAGCTAAGTACTTGAAATAACTTCTTTCAAGTACTTAATATCCAGCTTACTTTGTAGGCTGGATATTTTTATTTACAGCACGTTAACTTTTAAAGGCTCTAATTATTACGTTAAAAGTTATTGAGATTGGTGTGTGTTTAGTCTATGTTTTGTAGCAATGTGGATTTAGTAACTTTTTTTTTACAAATGTAATGTGAGCAAAAAAGACGCTTCAAGATATAGAAAAATACACCCTGATGTTTTAAAAATACTTGGGTATTTTGAAAGATGTATTGGGCATAGGGGAAATATAATGTCGAACAACTCAGTAGAAAAATTAATCAAACCATTTTCATTATTAGGCGTTACTGTCTTAGCAATTTGGCTTTTCAGTTTATTATTAAATAACAATGTTAATAATAAAGCTCAGTCTTATATCATCAGTTCAGCGAATTACCCATTGTTAAAAGAAAAAGTTCAAACGCTTAACTTGGTACCATCTCATGAACTCGCCCTTATTAATGCTGTCGCGGTTGAGTTGACTCAATCTCAGCTTGCTCAGTTACAGCAAAATATTGATGTTAAAATTTCTCTAAACCATAAAGTCGAATTGTCAGGTGGTAATGCTTGGGGAAAACGTAAATGGCAGCCTAAAGCCGTCGTTAATGAGCTAATTGATGCTTCTTCTGCCCATACCGCTCGCAACTTTGGTGATGGAGTAACCATTGGCTTTTTAGATACAGGATTAGATCAGTTAGAAGGCACCTCAAATGGGTTAGGTTTATCTACGGATTTATATGGTAGAGATAAGTTTTGGGGCACTTATGATGCGATAAATAATAACCTCAGTAATTATAGTAATGAAGAAAGTGGTCACGGTACACATGTCGCTAGTATTGCAGGGAATGCAGACTACGATGTGTACGGCAATGTTTATGGCGTAGCACCAAACGCTTCATTAGTTGGAATCAAAGCATTTGATGCTGAGGGTAAGGCAACTTATGCTGATGTTATTCGTGGTATTGAGTGGGCACTGCAAGTAAAAGATCAAATTAACCTTAGAATTCTGAATATGTCATTCAGTGGGCCTGCGCGTTCATACTATTGGGAAGATCCATTAAATCAAGCCGTTATGAAAGCATGGCAAGCAGGTATTGTTGTTGTGGCGTCTGCCGGTAATAGTGGTCCTGATCCCATGACAATTGGTGTTCCAGGTAATGTCCCCTATATTATTACGGTCGGAGCGATGACAGATAGCTTTACTGAATCAGATAAAAGTGACGATGTTTTAGCTACTTTCAGTGCTGCAGGACCTACTATTGAAGGGTTTGTTAAACCAGATATTGTCGCACCAGGAGGGCATTTATCAGGTTTAATGGCTTATGATTCACAAATTGTTCAAGATCATCCTGAATTTCATGATGGCGGACGTTATTTTGAAATGTCTGGCACTTCTCAAGCGGCGGGAGTTGTTTCAGGTATTGTGGCACTGTTATTAACGCAAGATCCAACATTAAGCCCAGATCAAGTTAAGTGTCGTTTGATGGACAGCGCACATGCGGCATTTAATAATAATGATGAGCTTGCTTATAGTGTTTTCCAACAGGGGGCTGGTCTTGTAAATGCTGCAAATGCATTAACGAGTACTGCTTCAGCATGTGCAAATCAAGCGTTAGATATTGCTCAAGACTTAGAAGGCAATGAACATTTCTTTGGGCCTGCTAACATCAATGATGATGGAAACTTTTATGTTGAAGGTTTAGGTGATGAATATGTGTGGCAATTAGATGATAGTAATCTTGGTGGCGATACTATTATTTGGCGAATGAATTTTGCTGAAAACGATGTAGATTGGAGAAATACTGCATCCACCGATACCATTATTTGGCGAATGAATGTCGAAACCGACACTATTATTTGGCGAATGAATGTTGAATCAGATACCATCATTTGGCGAATGAGTGTAGCAGATAGCACTACTGGTATTAATGTTAATAATTGGGTTGAGCAGCAGTAGCTCAACTCTTTTATAAGCCACTGTGGGCACAGTGGCTTTTTTATGCTTGTATTTCATACTGTAAACTTCCTATATACCATCATTTTATAAGAGCTTTTTTGTGAAAAAAATACTTCTTTTTTTATGCTTTTTTAGCCTTAATTTCAGTGCTTTTTCACAAGAAGTAAAATTGTTTAAAAATTTCGGTATTGACAACCCTATGTCATATAACTTTGTTCGGACCATTGCTCAAGATAAAGATGGCTTTATGTGGTTTGGTTCATCTGAGGGGCTTGATCGTTTCGATGGTCATCAAACGCTAAGCTTCCAGCATGATAGCTCTAATCCTACCTCACTTAGCTCTAATGTGATCAGTCGTATTCTTATTGATAAACAACAAAATATTTGGGTGGGCACTTTTGGTGGCGGCTTGAATTTATATAGAGAAACAACTCAAGATTTTCTACATTTCACCAGCAAAACAAAAAATGCAACGTTAACCAATGATTCAGTAAATGCATTATTTGAAGATAGCGAAGGTAAAATTTGGGTTGCTACAGAAAATGGTTTAAATATTCTCAGTTATCATGAAGAGAAGTGGTCATCTCAGCAAATATCTCAAGAGTTAGGCAACCCTAACAGTCTTACGCATAATGCAGTACTTTCCATTATTGAAATCCATAATCAAGAAATTTGGGTTGGCACAAATGGTGGGGGAATTTCAGTCTTTAATTTACAGGGAAATTTTATTAAATACATTAAGTATGGCGATCAAAATAGTGCAACTTATGTCAATAAATTTGTCAGTAGTTTATACCTAGATAACAATGAAGATGTTTGGATAGGCACAGTTGGTAGTGGTTTGTTAAAGTATACCCCTAGTACAAAACAATTTATTCACTATCAACTTAATGTTGATGATCAATCAACGATTAGCAGTAATGCAATAAGTAGTATCTTTCAGGATTCAGCACAAAATATTTGGGTTGCCACAGACAATGGTTTATCTATTTATAATCATAAAACCAATCATTTTACTCGATATAATTACTCTCCGAATAATCCGTACAGTATAAGTAATGATTTTGTTCTTACTTTTTTTGAAGATAAACATAAGGTGATGTGGATAGGCACTTTTTCAGGAGTTAATCGTTGGGATCCTAGCTTGGCGACGTTTCGGCAATATAATACGCAAACTGATCCTGTTTTAAAAAATCACAACATCACTAGTTTTGCACAATTCGATAAAGATAATATATTTTTTAGTACCTATAGCGCCGGAATATATCAATTGTCGCAATATGATAATTCAATTTTTCCTGCCGCCTTTAATGCTTCGTTTTCAAAATATAGGATTATGACGCTATTTGCTGATGAAAATACCTTATGGGTGGGGACCAGAACTTCAGGGTTATTTTCAATAAATTTAGAAACGCAAGAAGTGGTTTCATATAAACATGATGCAGAAAATAATAATTCTATCTCAGCCAATAGTATTACAGATGTAATTAAGGATAGGAGTGGCAACCTTTGGGTATCGACTTTCCATCAAGGGCTCAACTTATTGCATAAAGATGGAACTTTTACGCGTTTTACCAAAAATAAGTTAAATAGAGAAAAAGGGCCCAGCAGTAACCATGTTGTCCAGCTGTTAGAGGATGACCAAGGTTTTATTTGGTTGGCCACTTTTGGCGGCGGGATAAGTCGTTTTGACCCTAAGAAAGCAACCTTTAAGCATTTTAATCATAAGGAAAATAATCTTAATGGAATCTCTGATGATTTTTCATGGATTATGTTGATGGACAACGAAAAAAACCTTTGGTTTGGAACTCAGTCCTCAGGCTTAAGTATATTAACTCGTGAAAATCGTCAGAATAACAACTTTTCATTTACTCATCTAGATAGCAAAGATGGTATGAAAAGCTTGACGGTATATGGCATCACTCAAGATATATATAATGATATTTGGTTTAGTACTAATAAAGGCATTTCTCGTTATTCAATGACTGATAAAAGCTTTAAACATTTTAACCTGACTCATGGTTTAGTTGATTTAGAATATACGCACTCTGCTGTATTTAGAGCAATGGATAACACATTGTACTTTGGTGCTGGTAAAGGCATGAATAGCATCAACCCGGAAACAATTAATAACAGTCTTACATCACCCGAAGTTCGATTAACTAGCGTTTTAAAGTTGAATGAGCCAATACCTCTGGGGAGTTCATTGTCTAAATTGACCCAATTAGAATTTGACTACAGTGAACAACTTATTTCATTCGAATATGTCGGGTTGAATTATTCTGCTCCAGAGTCTACCCGTTACAAATATCGTTTACTGGGATTTGATCAAGAGTGGATAGATGCAGGTAAGTCACGACGAGCTACTTATACTAACTTGCCCTCTGGTAAATATAAGCTGCAAATCATTGCTGGTAATAATGACAATATATGGAGTACACCTGGACTATCCCTTGATATCGTTGTTAAATCAGCGCCATGGAATACTTGGTGGGCATATTTACTTTATGCTGCGTTAATTGCTCTGTTATTGTTAACTTACTCGCGTTTATTAAACCGAAAACTTCTTATTGAACAGCAACAAAAAGCCAGTTTAAAACAGCAAGTAAGAGATAAGACACAAGAGTTTCATTTGAAAAATGTTGAGCTTGAACAAGCAAATCAGCAATTAGAAGATGCTGCAACGGTAGATAAGGTAACAGGCGTTAAAAGCCGGCGTTATTTAGATATTTATATCGAACAAGCTAGCCAGCTGATGTCGCAAATTCATGAAAATATTCTACCTGTACAACGCAGTTTATTACCGCGGTTATACCTAGTAATGATAAAGCTAGACAATATAAAACAAGTAACCAATAGCCAATTAGTTAATCTTACTGATCTACTACTTTATAGCCGAAATAATGAAGATTTAGTTATTCGATGGGCTGATGATACTTTTGTGATTATCGGTTATGAAAAAGATGATAATACCCGAGAGCTGGTAACACGTTTAACGGGTCGATTTGCCCAAGTATTAGATCATAACATTAAAGCAGATATGTCTTATTCATTTTACCCGTTCAATTATGAACAACCCATGGCGCTATCATGGGATCAAGTGAGTGTTATTACTGAACATGCGTTAAAAGTTGCTCGTGATAATAATATAAATTGGTTGGGGCTATACTCGCCTAAAGTTCAGCCGTTTAATTATTTAGATGTTATACAGCAAAATGATATTAGCGAGTTAAGTCAGTTAGTCAAAATAAAACAGGGTTAGTGATTAATCAGAATTAGAGAGAATAAAGTGAGTTAGAAGAAACCTTAATAGATTGATTGCCGCCCCTATTAATTTAAGAGAAAGCCCTCAATAGTCTACTTATACCCCTCCGTTTCTCTGGGTCTTGCAATTGGTAAGTTATTAATCTTGAGTTGGGTCTTGTTGCGCTATTTGTTGTTGATATTGTTTTGGGGTGCAGTGATAGCTTTCTTTAAAACAGCGGCCAAAATAGGTCTGAGATGAGAAACCTACATCGAGCGCTATACGGCCAATTTGCGCACCACTAGTAAGTAATACTAGTGCTTTTTTCAAACGAAACTCTTTGATAAAGTTATTAGGTGTTGTGCCTAATATCACTTTTATCTTTCGTTGTAGTTGTCTCTCGCTCATGGCAAGCTCTTTTGCTAGCAATGATATATCAAGATCTGGATCTGTGTAATGTTTAGCTATCAAGGCTTCAAGTTTATGCAAAAACTTATCTTCCACACTGCTTTGTTCAACCATGCTTTGTGTTAAATTAGCAGCATTTTGTTGGCTAGTATTTTTTCGCTCTACTTTTTGCTCTTCATTAAATTTTTGTAAAAAGCACTTTTGTAACTGCTGCCTATTCGTGATTAAATTTTGAATTCGCGTTAATAGCTCATGTTGGTTGAAAGGCTTACTTAAATACTCATCGGCTTTTAAGTTTAGGCCTTGTAACCTACTTTCAAGGTCAGATCTTGCAGTTAACAATATTACCGGAATGTGCGCAGTCATTTCATCTTGTTTCAACTGTGTTAAGACCTCGAATCCATCAATACCTGTTAACATTAAATCGCAGACAATAAGATCGGGTATATATTCTTGTGCTAACTGCAAGCCAAGCTCACCACTGCCGGCGAGAATACAATGATGTTGTTGTTCAATGACTTGCTTTATATGGCTTTGCATATCAAGGTTATCCTCAATCACTAAAACGACTTGTTGTGAATGATTAGTTTCAATATTCGCGACTGTACGCTGCTCTGTGAGTAATGAGGTCACCTCATTTTCTGAGATACTCATCGATATTTCTGCTTCAACTTCATTTGCAGGTGCTAACGGTATTGAAAGACTGAATTTACTGCCATGGCCATGTTCGCTCACTAAACTGATACGCCATCCATGAGCTTTAACGAGCTCATTTACTAAAGATAAGCCGATACCTACACCAAAAGTTGCTTGGTTTTTAACATCATCAGCTCTTTGAAAGCGCTCAAATATTTTATCGATAGAGTCTTTATTGATGCCTATACCTGAGTCAATCACGCTTAAAATAATAGTATCTTGCTCGACATAGGCATTGACTTGCACAGAGCCACCACAAGGTGTGTACTTTATCGCATTAGCGAGCAAGTTAAAGATGATTTTTTCAAAAGCTTGGCCATCGCAATCTAACCACAAGTCGACAGGGATATTACTCGTAAAGCTTATGTTATTTTGTGATGCTAAACGAGAAAATGAATCTACAGGCATCATCATTAGGGTTTGTAGTCGGTACGTGTTTAGTGATAATTGTGGGTTGTCACTTAAGCGTGAAAGCTCTAACAGTTGCTCAACCATGCGCACTAATCGTAAACCATTACGTTTAGCTGTCGTTAGCTCTTCATTTTCGGACTCATTGCTGGTTTTGGTTATATATCTATCAATAATGCCATTAATGATAGTGAGTGGTGTTCTAAATTCATGTGAAATATTAGCGATGAATTTGTCTTTTAATTCTAAGGCTTGCTTTTCCGCATGCTTTCTTGCTGATAAGTTAATGAAGGTTATTACAATAAGTGGTTGTTTAGCGCGATCTGCCCACTGCAACTCAGCTTGCGCTGGAAACTCAGTACCATCTGAACGTAGTGAAAGGCACTCCACAGATATACCTATAGCTTTACGCTGTAATGAGTAAACATTACTTTGAAAGTCAAAAAAGAAATGCATTTCATCTTTTTCTGCAAATAAGTGACTCACCGATGTGCCTTTTAATTCTTGCTCAAGACTTTGAAACATCTGCACCGCGGCGGGATTAGCCGATAAGACTTCACCAGTGATTGACGTTGTTAATATGGCATTATTAGAAGCATTGACTATTGCTTTATCTTCACTATTAATCAGCGTATCGGTTAAATCATTATGCAAGTTATTAAGTTGTTCGAGTTCATTTTTTTCTGATAGCAGGCTTTGTTTAAGCTTGTTAGTTTGACGACGATGAGTAATTGCAATGCTTGCTAGTAAAGTGGTGCCAACAAACAACCAAAAAAATAAGATAATAGATTGTAGGTTCGTGTTAACACTATAAAACAGCTCATGCTCATATCCATATAAATGTGTGGCTGTTGGGATAAGCATAAGCAGTAAAATATATAATTCTGGATAGGTTTCTTTTTCTATTGCGATAGGTAACTTGTCTGTTTTTAAAGTGATATTTGCTGTGAGTATAAGTAAGAAATAGGGCAATAAATGAATAAGCTGCGCATAGTAGTTATTGATATTACTCTGGGTATCAATGAACACATCATTCGTGCCAATAAAAGTGCTTATATTGCCTATGAGTAAAAAAACTGCGCTTCCAGAAAGAAGTGCAAAGGTATAACGCCAAAAGTCATCTTTAACACTCAACAAGCATTGGAGTAATCTAGCCAGGATCAGGCTGTTTATAACAAGATCAAATAACAAGGACGGCTTAGCTGTTTGATATATTTTTTCTGAAAACTCAGCGGGCAATAGAATAAAATAGCAAAAACAAATTAGTGTGAAAAATATTGCAGGGACTCGGCCACCAATATATTTATTAAGCGGGACATCACTTAAATGAGGATTGGTTTCTATTGCCAATAAAATAAAAAAACAAACAAAAAGTGAAGCAAAATCTTGATACAGCTGTTGGCTGATAGTTGTAGGTGTATCGTTTAATAATTTACTGACTATTATTGCGAGTGTTGCTAAGAGCAAATATTGCCAAAATAATTTGAATGATCGAGACGTTTTTTTTTGAAAACAGAAGAGTAAAAACATACTGCTACATACTTGCAAAGCAAAAAGAGCAAAATTTAATGCATTAGTAATAGAAACTGGCAGCCAGCTGGCAATAAAGTGGTAAGGAATAAAAGTAATAAAGCACACTAAGGCTAATGTTAATTGTCTACTTGAACTGTGCAATTGTTCTTCCTATTTAGTGTTTATTCTGTATTACATTTTTAAGTTACTCTGTCCCGTAAATAACCTCTTAATGTAATTTATAATAACACTTTATTAACATCAAGGTGTGAAGCTCTTCTAGTACTTTATCAACGCATCCTGCTATTTCTGCATTTGTAGCCTTTTTAATACAGTCTTAAATTATTGGTAAAAGCTAAAGTAAAAGTAGAAAAGTGATGGTAGCTTCAAAAGGTGATTACAAGATTTTTTGAAACAAATAGAAAATTCGCTTCTAAATTAAGAGGTAGTAGTTAATATAATGTTTTTTTGATGACTAGAAACTGACATAGTTTGGCGTTAATTTATCAGAAAAATGGGACTATTCCATGGCTGAGTATTTAAAATACTCAGCTCTTAAATATCAATACGTTCTACAATTGCAATACCTTGTCGATAGCCTAAACCACCATTTCCATGTATTAAGCCAAGCTTTTCAGGGCCATCACATAATCGATGATGCATTAACACAAGCGCATTAAGCGCAGGATTATTCCAAGCAGCTTTCGCCAAATTCATGCCCCCCGTTATGGTAATACTATGCTCAGCAAGAAACTCTGGAATCTCTTCTAAGACCTCAACTAAGCCAGTTATTAATAGAAAAGCCATTGGAACAACGGGGTAACAAGTATATGTTTCTAATAAGGCATCGCCACCTTTGAATTGTTGAACAAAGTCGATATTAGCCTCGTCACAAGCTTTTTGATACGCTAGTTGTAAATGCTCATATCGAGAAATATCACCTAAAAACTTTTCCCCATCACCATCAAGGCGACTCAAACCTACGGCTTTCACCTTTAACCATTGGCTTTTATCCACACCTAACTTTTCGGCAATATCTGCACGTGTTAGCAATAGTCGACCTGAAAAATCGACCATTGGGTTTGCACAATCGATCCCTCTAAACAAATCCGTTATCGGTTTATGCCAGCGTAGATCAGGTAATAATTCTGGGGAAAAATCATCTGACAAAGCATGACGGAAACTAATTTGGTAGTTTTCAAACAGTGCATTAGCAAATTCTTTGAATTGTTGTTCTGTAATGGTGTGATGATCACTAAAGGCGCGCGCTAAATCCGTATATGCTTGCGTTAAGGGATAGCTCTGACCATAAACGGCCATTTTATTTAGTCTATTTTCCCGGCTATAACCAGTTCTTATATGATCTTCACCACTAATTACGACCGCCGCTTCACCATTTTCAATCAATTTTTTGGCCTCAGCTAAGGCTTCAATAGGAGCGCAGCCGCTTCTAAAATGATGTTCTTTCTCAGGGCTATGCCAATCAGCCTCTAATGGCTCTATAACTAAATGCTTTGGCGTAACGCCAAATTGAAGTAATTGTGACTCGAGTAGTAATACCTTTTCAAGGCTACCTACCTCATCTTGTTGTTTCGCAGCGCCGATAATAAATGCCGATTGAGTTTTCACAAGTAATTAAATCCAGAAAAATGATAGTCATTTACTTTATGCTATTTATAACAAAATTAAAAACCTAAAAGCAGTAAGTTAAATAGGGACCATTAAATCCACTTTACCTTAGTGGTAGCAACTATAGCCCCTGATTTTATTTCACTGACAAGTGAATATCGATAGTTAGCAGGCTGCTGTATATGAGTTATCAATAGACTAGTCATCAGCTTTCACAGGCTATATTCTGCTATTGAAGAATGTTAAGGGTTAGGTAAAGTTTACTAAAATACAAGTGAAGGGAGTGCTGGGATGTTATTTGAAATTACTGATGTAATTAATATTATGGGATTATCTGCTGTGGCAGTCTTTGCCATATCGGGGGCACTTGATGCTGCACGTCAGAAAATGGACATTCTCGGTTTTATGCTAATTGGAACCGCTACGGGTATCGGTGGCGGTACGCTTCGTGATTTATTGCTAGGTAATGTGCCAGTGTTTTGGATTCGTGAGCCAGTATGGATTGTTGTGTGTTTGATTTCGACGGCAATAACTTATTTTATCGCACCAAAGTTGGCTTCTATTACGCGAGCGCTGATCTGGATGGACGCAGTGGGTATTGCACTGTTTGCCGTGGTTGGGACCGAGATTGCCTTGGAATTCGGCACTTCTTCGTTAATTGCTATCTGTATGGGAGTGATGACCGCTAGTTTTGGTGGCATTGCTCGAGATGTACTCAGTGGTAGTAATCTTACATTGATGAACGAAGAGCTATATATTACGACAACGTTGGCTGGTTCTGTAATGTACCTTTGGTTAAGCACCTTAAACCTTCCTGCAAATTACGATTTGATTGGTGGTTTCTTTGTTGCATTTATTCTGCGTGCTTTAGCTATTAGATTTCATATAAAGCTGCCAAACCTCTATAGAATAGACTGATCCCCCCTATTGATGTGGAAAACATCAGGCTGATATATATAAAGCGATAGTGATAATCATGTTTTCGAGCTAATTAAGAGTAACATCAAGCTCATTGATTTTACCTTATTTAGTGAAAATTACGTAATACGCCCTAATTAACCTTTTAATATGCCTAATAAGAGTAATTGCACTAATTAGGTGCTGAAGTCATTTTGAGGCTAAATTTTGCTTCTTAGGAGCTGCTGAAGGCATTAATGGTACCCTTATTTGAGTATGAAAATGCAATTATGCTAAGTGTATACTCCCTGAATAACTATTCTGTTCGAGTGATGCTTGGTTTATCTGTCTTTTTATATTTTCTCAGCGTTAAGTAACCGAATAGACTTACTACTACTTTATTCGTAGATAGTATATCGATGTAGTACGGTGTTTGTGGTACAAAGCCAAGTACAATCACTGTTTATTTTACTTTACATCTAAACTACTTTTGATTGTTTATACGGTGAATGTGGTGTTTTATTCAAACGATTGAGTGTGATGATGTGAGCTTAATCGTTAATTTAACTTTTCTTTTGTGTGAATATTAATAGTTTTCAGTTGTTTTAAATCACTTTTTTACTGTATATATTCAAATAAGTCGTATATATATTCATAAAATGATTGACTCAGAACCATTTTGCGGGTAATTTTGCCGGCCGCAATTAATAATGACTTTCACAATTGCATTCGTCTCAAAAAGACTCAGTAGAAGTCTGGCGTTCGATGTTCAAGAAATTCTAAGTAATATTCTGAAGGATCAGTAGGGCACAGTTTGAACATTATGAATAGATAGCTTAATTAGCAAGCCGCTTAATGAGAAGCAACAAAAGCTAATAGAAATAGTTTGATGAAATAGGAATAAGCAATGAATGATATGAGCAAAAAATCCCAAGGCCTTTATCGCGCCGAATTTGAACATGATAGTTGTGGTATTGGCTTTGTCGCCAACCTAAAGGGTAAAAAAACTCACAATATTATTGAAAATGCACTCACCATGTTGAGTTGTATGGAGCATCGTGGTGGTACTGGTTTTGACGTCAAAAGTGGTGACGGTGCCGGTATTCTTATTCAAATCCCTCACGATTTTTTAAGCCAAGAGACCGCGAAATTAGGCTTTAGCTTACCTGAAGCTGGAAGTTATGGCGTTGGCATGATTTTCTTTCCGCGTGATAAAGAACAAAGTGAAGCGTGCAGAGACATTTTAAATCAAAATATTACCGAATTGGGTTTAACTCTATTAGGTTATCGTGAGGTACCTGGTGATAACTCTATGTTAGGTGCTGCTTCGTTTGATAGCGAACCAAACATTGAACAAGTATTTATTGCCAAACCAGAAGACTTGACTGCTCAAGAGTTTGAACGCAAATTATTTGTGCTGCGTAAATACACTTCGCATAAAATAAATGCCACTATTGCCAAAGAGCGTGACGAATTTTATGTTACGTCAATGTCATCAACTAAAATTGTTTATAAAGGGCAGTTTACTACAGAGCAAGTTCGTCAATATTACCTTGACCTTCAAGACGAACGTACTATCTCTGGTATGGCAATGTTCCATTCTCGTTTCTCAACAAATACTTTCCCAGCATGGCGTCGTGCCCAGCCGTTCCGCTATATTGCCCATAACGGTGAAATAAATACTGTACGCGGTAACATTAACTGGATGAATGCCCGTGAAGCATTATTCAGCTCAGTGAACTTTAGTGACGCTGAATTGAAAATGTTGAACCCAATTTGTAATAGCGATAACTCTGACTCTGCCAACCTAGATATGGCAATTGAGTTATTAGTGCTAAGTGGTCGTTCATTAGCCCAAGTTATGATGATGATGGTGCCAGAAGCATGGCAAACTCAAACAGATATGGATGCAACTAAGCATGCCTTTTATGAGTATTATGCTTGTATCATGGAACCATGGGATGGCCCAGCATCTTTATCATTTACCGATGGTAATGTTATCGGCGCAATACTTGATCGTAACGGTTTACGCCCTTCGCGTTACTTGTTGACCGATGATGGCACGTTAGTGATGGGCTCTGAAACGGGCACATTATGTGTTGACCAATCAACCGTTGTTGAAAAAGGTCGCTTGCAGCCAGGTAAAATATTCATTGCTGATTTGAAACAAGGCCGTATCATTAGTGATGATGAAGTAAAACAGCAAGTGAGTTCAGCACAGCCTTACGGTAAGTGGTTAGCAGACAATAAAATTGAGTTGGAGCAACTTCCTGTACCAACGGCTTCTATTGCACAACCACCATTAGCTGAATTACGTAAAATACAAAAAGCCTTTGGTTATACCAATGAAGATTTGAATTTAGTACTCGCTGGTATGGTTGGCACATCGAAAGAACCATTAGGCGCTATGGGCACAGACACGCCATTAGCCGTTCTGTCAGATCGCCCTCAACAATTATCGCATTATTTTAAGCAATTATTTGCTCAAGTAACTAACCCACCAATCGATCCAATTCGAGAAGAATTGGTTATGTCATTACGTGGTTATATCGGTAAGTCATTGAACTTACTTGAAGAAACTGCAGCGCATTGTCATAAAGTTGAAATTGATCAGCCAGTGCTTACCAATGAGCAGTTACGCAAGTTACAGCACATTGATAATGATCATTTACAGTCAAAAACTATTGCTATTACCTTTAAAGCAAGTGGTGAAGCAGGTGCACTTAAAAAAGCGCTGGAACGTGTATGTTTTAACGCAAAAAATGCAGTTGAAGATGGCTATTCAATACTTATATTAAGTGATCGTGAAGTGGATAGTGACCATGTTGCCATTCCTTCAGTATTAGCAACTGCGGCTGTTCATCATTATTTAATACGTGAAAAATTACGCTCTTATGCAGATATCATTCTTGAATCTGCGGATGTGCGCGAGACGCATCATTTTGCGACTGTCATTGGTTATGGCGCTGCAGCGGTAAACCCATATTTAGCATTAGAAAGTATGTATGGTTTACGCGATGAAGGTGTACTTGATGCTAATTTAACTGATGATCAAATCACGGATAAATACACCAAAGCTGTAGGCAGTGGTTTATTGAAAACCTTCTCTAAGATGGGGATTTCAACATTACAGTCTTATTTAGGCGCACAAGTTTTTGAAGCCTTGGGTATTAATTCAGATGTAATTGACCAGTATTTTACTGGTACCGTTAGTCGTATTGAAGGCCTAAGCTTAGATCAAATTGCTCAAGAAGCACTTTTACGTCATCGTGAAGGTTTCCCAGAAGAAAATCGTATTGCTGTTGAAAACTTATTACCTACGGGTGGTGAATATTCATGGCGTAATGATGGCGAACGTCATCTATTTAGCCCAACGGTTATTCGTTTATTGCAACATTCAACAGCAAGCAACAATACTGAACAATTTAAGCAGTACGCAAAAACAGTTGATGATCAAAGTAAAGAAGCCTTTACTTTACGTGGCTTACTTGAACTGAGTAGCGATCGTCCTGCAATTGATATTAGTGAAGTTGAACCAGTTGGTAATATTTTCAAACGTTTCGCTTCAGGTGCTATGTCATTTGGCTCAATCTCTTGGGAAGCACATACAACCTTAGCTATTGCAATGAACCGTATTGGCGGTAAGAGTAACAGTGGTGAAGGTGGTGAAGATCCTATTCGCTTTACACCGTTAGAAAATGGCGATTCGATGAACTCGCGCATTAAGCAAGTTGCGTCGGGCCGCTTTGGTGTTACCAGTCATTACTTAGCGAATGCTGACGAATTACAAATTAAAATGGCGCAGGGCGCTAAACCGGGTGAGGGTGGACAATTACCTGGTGATAAAGTTGATGCTTGGATTGGTAAAACACGTGGTTCAACACCGGGTGTTGGTTTGATTTCTCCACCACCACATCATGATATTTATTCTATTGAAGATTTATCACAGCTTATTTTTGATCTTAAAAATGCTAACCGTGAAGCACGTGTTAACGTTAAATTAGTATCAGAAGCAGGCGTTGGTACAATCGCCTCTGGTGTAGCTAAAGCCTATGCTGATGTAGTACTGATTGCAGGTCACGATGGCGGCACAGGTGCTTCACCATTAAGCTCAATTAAGCATACAGGGTTGCCATGGGAACTTGGTCTAGCTGAAACGCATCAAACGTTAGTACGTAACCATTTACGTAGTCGTATTACGGTACAAACTGATGGTCAGCTTAAAACACCACGTGATTTAGCTATTGCAACCTTACTTGGTGCTGAAGAGTACGGCATGGCGACCACTGCATTAGTGGTTGAAGGTTGTATTATGATGCGTAAGTGTCATTTAAATACTTGCCCAGTAGGTATTGCCACACAAGATAAAGAGTTACGAGATCGCTTTACCGGACGTGCTGATATTCTAGTTAATTTCTTTACCATGATGGCTGAAGGTTTACGTGAAATCATGGCTGAGCTTGGCTTTAGAAGCATTGAAGAAATGGTTGGTCAGACTCAATGTCTTAAGCAACTTGATGATGTTGATCATTGGAAATATAAAGGTGTTGATTTATCGCCGTTGTTACACAAAGAAGACTGTCATGAAAACGAAACGCTATATCAATCAATTGATCAAAAGCATCTAATTCACGATATTGTTGATCGCAAGATGATCGAAGATGCGCAAGCAGCCTTAGATAGTCAACAAAGTGTTGAGCTGGAATATGACGTTATCAATACCGATAGAACTATAGGTGCGATGATTTCAAATGAAATCTCCAAGAAGTATCAAGATAAAGGGCTACCAGAAAATACTATCAAGGTTAAGTTTAACGGCTCAGCGGGTCAAAGTTTTGGTTGTTTCTCTGCTAAAGGTTTGCATTTTGAACTTGAAGGCGATGCGAATGATTACTTTGGTAAAGGACTGTCTGGTGCAAACCTGGTGGTATACCCAAGTAAAGAAGCTAAGTTTACACCAAGTGAAAATATTCTAATTGGTAATGTTGCCTTCTTTGGTGCAACGTCAGGTAGTGCCTTTATACGTGGTATTGCTGGCGAGCGCTTCTGTGTTCGTAACTCAGGTGCTACCGCTGTTGTTGAAGGTGTAGGTGACCAC
>MAAB01042124.1_pt1 | contig 23499 bp, 21 predicted proteins | sample 1115991 | NCBI WGS metagenome assembly MAAB01 (sample SAMN04961124, study PRJNA320927) | seawater metagenome | isolation source: sample BD02T18 sea water enriched with oil for 18 days | place: USA:Gulf of Mexico | collected 2013-07-27
CAGGTAGCCGGTTCTCTACGTGAAGCCTTGAGCGAACTTAAGCTAGATATGGACTTCTTGACTGCCGGTGACGTGTTCACTGAAGACATGATCGAAGCTTACATCGACCTTAAGATGGAAGATGTTTACAAGGTTGAGCACACTACTCACCCTGTAGAATTTGACCTTTACTACTCAGTATAAGATTGAATTTGGGCTGAATCAGTAGACGTGCCAAGCACAACACTCATTCAGCCCTGTAGAATTTGACCTTTACTACTCAGTATAAGGTTGAATTTGGACTGAATAAGTAGACGTGCCAAGCACAGCTCTCATTCAGCCCTGTAGAATTTGACCTTTACTACTCAGTATAAGATTGAATTTGAACCGTATTACTGACTATAATTTTTCTAAATTATAGTCAGTATAAAAAGCAGCCTTCGGGCTGCTTTTTTGTACCCGCATACTTAATAACCCTCCGCACGGTACAGTACAAAAAAACTAACCCACCATTCTTTGCTAACAACACTCATCACCGCACAAAACCCACCTAAATCCATATTGCTTTCAGCTAAATTAAGTTAGAGTAACTGCATCTACACTAGGCTTTGCCCATGAATCTATTCATCCTACCCTCTCTATTGTTAATGCTGTTTATCAGCAGTGTAAGCAATGCTGAAGTCTATACGTGGATTAATGAAGACGGCACCCGCGAATATGGTGACGAACCCCCTGGAGGCGCTAAAAAGGCCAAATTACCAGTAATTCAAAAGCTTAAACCCCTTAAAATGCCAAAGATCGAGAAAAAAAATCTAAAAGAGCCTGCCGATCAATTTAAAGGTTACTCTCAATTGAACATTGTTAGTCCCAAGCAAGAAGCCATCATTACTGCGGGTAGCGCGGGCAATCTAACCGTACAACTACAAATCAGCCCACCACTTGAAGCGCTGCATGAAGTCATTTTGTTGGTGGACGGCATCCCCAGCCAACGAGGGCCTCAATTACAGTTTCAACTTGAAAATATCAACCGAGGCTCACACTTGCTGCAAGTGCAGGTTAAATACCAAGGTAAACTCCTTATATCTAGCCCTAAACGCCGCATCCATGTGCAACGCCCTTCCATACTGAACCGTTCTAGCTCTCGCTAATTTACGTTCGCACCAAAATAGTGCTACCATCTGAGAGTAAATTCCTATGACTTTACAGTCTCTGCCTTAAAAGCAGGCAACTACGGGCTTTTTTGCCTCTTTTATTATCATAAAAGGTGCATAGGATAGCTGGCTTAGTTATTGCTAAAGCCTATATCTAATGGGATTTTCCCTAGGGAATTAGGAAAAGCGCTTTGGCAGACTTTGCTTTTTACAAACACCTGATAAATCATCTAGACAGTGCTATTTTAGTGCTGAATCAAGATTTAACGGTGCACTATTTAAATCCAGCGGCAGAAGCGCTACTGCAAGTCAGTGGACGGCGCTGTGTAGGCGAACATGTAGACCATTTTTTTAGTGATAAGACGGAAGAACGTCAAACCCTGCACAACAGTATTGAGTATGAGCAAGCCTTCACTAAACGCGAAGCGCAGATCCGCATCATAAATAACCAAGAAGTCACTCTGGATTACAGTGTTAGTCCAGTTGAATTTGAAAAACTGCCCTGTTTGTTAATTGAAATGCACAGTCGTGACCGACTTATCCGCATCAGTCGTGAAGAAGACCTTATTAACACCCAAGCCACCACGCAAGCACTTGTACGCGGAATGGCCCACGAAATTAAAAATCCATTAGGTGGTATTCGAGGCAGCGCACAACTTTTGGCCCGTCAGCTTAAAACCGACGATCAAAAAGAGTTCACACAAATCATCATAGATGAAGTAGACCGGCTGCGTAATTTGGTGGATAAGATGCTCGGACCCAATAAACTACTAGAGCGCCACCCAACTAACATTCATGAAGTGTTAGAGCGCATCTACAGCTTAATTAATGTAGAAACTGAGCAACGCATCGTTATTGATCGGGATTACGACCCTAGTATCCCTGAATTCCTAGCTGATAAAGAACAGCTTATTCAAGTGGTATTGAATATTAGCCGTAATGCCATGCAAGCATTATTAAATCATCATGGTGCGACTCACCCCAACCCACAAATTACGTTACGAACACGTACCATCCGCCAATTCACCATTGGCCATACGCGCCACCGTTTGGTACTGCACCTAAGTATTATTGATAATGGCCCAGGCATACCACCCGAAATCAGCGAAAGTTTATTTTTCCCGATGGTGACGGGTCGCGCCGAAGGTACTGGCCTAGGGTTGTCTATCGCACAGTCCATTATCAACCAGCACCAAGGCATCATTGAATGCGACAGTGTTGCTGGTAAAACACAGTTTTCAATTTATCTACCCCTAGAATTAAGTCTTGATGACTACCCTATGCATTCATAACATTTACATCAAAATGATGAATGCCTAAAACAAATATTACATACTGGAACCCCGTTATGAACAAAGTTTGGATTATTGATGATGACCGCTCTATCCGTTGGGTGCTGGAAAAAGCACTAGAGCAAGAAAACATCGAAAGCCTTTCTTTTGAGAACGGCGATAAAGTTTTAAATGCCTTAAACCGCGAAATACCGGATGCCATCATCAGTGATGTGCGCATGCCTGGCATAGACGGTTTAACGCTTTTGAAAAAAATTCACGAGGTGCAACCTGATATTCCTGTGATTATCATGACCGCCCACTCTGATTTAGAAAGCGCAGTAAACTCCTATCAAAAGGGGGCCTTCGAGTATTTGCCTAAACCGTTTGATGTTGATGAGGCGGTGGATTTAATTAAACGCGCCATTCATCACAAACAAGAAAATGCGTCCGCCAATAGTGATTTAAGTGAACATGATTATCAAAGTACCGAAATTATCGGAGAAGCGCCTGCTATGCAGGAGGTATTCCGTGCAATCGGTCGTTTATCTCATTCCAACATCACCGTTTTAATCAACGGTGAATCGGGTACCGGTAAAGAACTAGTGGCCCACGCACTTCACAAACACAGCCCCCGCGGTGAAGAGCCATTTGTAGCACTGAATATGGCAGCTATTCCTAAGGATTTAATTGAATCTGAATTATTTGGCCACGAAAAAGGTTCCTTTACCGGCGCAGGTGGCCAACGCCGTGGGCGCTTTGAACAAGCCGATGGCGGTACGTTATTTTTAGATGAGATTGGCGATATGCCTGCCGAGACTCAAACGCGTTTATTAAGAGTATTGGCCGATAGTGAATTTTATAGAGTGGGCGGCAGCACACCTGTAAAAGTAAATGTACGCATTATTGCAGCCACCCATCAGAACCTGGAAGACTTAGTTAAAGATGGCAAGTTCCGTGAAGACTTATTTCATCGTTTAAACGTCATTCGTATTCACTTGCCTGCATTAGCAGAGCGCCGTGAAGATGTGCCTCGCTTGCTACATCACTTTTTAAGTCGTGCCGCCGAAGAATTAGGCGTAGAAGCGAAAGTATTAAAAAGTGATACAGAAGAATACCTATGTACTTTGGCTTGGCCCGGTAATGTACGACAGTTAGAAAACACCTGTCGCTGGATAACCGTCATGGCGTCCGGCCGTGAGGTACATGTAAACGACTTACCACCCGAATTGTTAAACCGTGATGAAAAAGTCACCACCAGCAATAACTGGGAGCAAGCGTTACGTAACTGGGCCGATCAGCAATTAGCGCAGGGCAAAAAATCACTCTTGGATGGTGCTGTGCCTATTTTTGAACGCATAATGATTGAAACAGCATTAAAGCATACCGCTGGACGCCGTCGTGATGCGTCTCTTTTATTAGGCTGGGGACGTAATACGCTTACCCGTAAAATTAAAGAGTTAGGAATGGAAGATGACAACGACGATGAGGCTGAAGAATAATCCGTAAGTTACAATTTTACCTTTCGTTACTCGTCAAATAACGATAAATGCTGAAGCCACTCTATGGCTTCAGCCTTATCTTCAAAATATTCCTGATGAACTGTTTTACGAGCGCCTTGTATTAATTTATTGCGGGCCATCACTTTTAATACGCTTTTATTTACAACGGCTGCTTCTGCTAACTGACCATTTTTTTCAGCCCACTCATGAAACTCTTTAATGTATTCGACTATTTCGGGCGGGTGTAAACCCCAAGCACTTAAATCAACCAACGATGCCCAGTGTTCATATTTTTTTTGTGTCACCAAGATTTTAATATCCAGCATGGAACGTAAGGCGATCTCCATGTCTACCACCCCATTAAGGGTTAGTATGACAGTGCGCCCTTTTGATTCCAGACTGTAACTTCCATCTGGCACGTTAATTATTTTCATATCATCCAAAAATAATTCCAAAGTCCGCGATCATGCACCCATAATCGTTAATAGTTAATTTCTTTCCAATAAATGACTCTATCGTGACCTCGGTACTGACCAAAAGTCACACTTCCCTGTGGATCAATATTTCCCGAACCACTCCAATCGTATTGAAACCAAGCTTCAGTCGCCACCGGAAATAAGTAACTGCCAAAGTGACCATTAACCGTGGCTGACCATAAAACATTTATTAAGCCAGCACTAAAAAACCCTGTGGCCCCTGCTGACACACTGGGAGTACTATCGGTATTCAATAACGGGTCTGCCGTGTCGCCTGTATCCGATACAGTAATCACACCAATATCAGCAATGTTATAAGGCGTAGTGTTATCAAGCGTATTTAATATAAAAGACGTGCCATCAAAGTACTGCATTTCCCACCTTTGACTAACACTGTCGGTCTCTGGTCCATAAGCATTTTGAATATTCAAACGACCATAATAAATCCCGCCGCCACTGCCACTTATCAAAACAGGCCCGTTAGCTAAGGCTACCCCGTCTGTAGCCTCGGTGAGTGCTGCCACCTGTATACTCACATCATTATTAAACGGTGCAATCAAACTGTTGGCGTCTCGAGTAAAACTAAAATGATCACTACTATTGAAAGTATAGGTGAATTCAAAGCTAGTATCGGGTCCGGTGAGCACTCCGGCAGAAAAGCCGGCATTCACACTTAACGCTGAACCTAAACTGCCTAATTGGCTTGATAGCGCCGATGCTGTCGCAATGGGTGGGGTTGCCAGTGGCGACAGATAATTTTTTAACGTTTGCCCGGTAAATCCCCGCACCACAAAATTAAAACTGGGCTCTAATGTATAACCGATGGAGCCATCAGTATTGCTCTCAAGTTGTCCGGTATAAGTGAAACTGCCATTAGCATCACTGTAGGTGGCAGGGTTACTTGATTGAATGGCAAAGTCTTTTGGGTAAAATCGCCCAATGTTTTCGGATGCATTTACGGGTAACGTGACCCCCAAATAACTATTGCCGCCAGCACTTAATGTATACACCCCCATATCAGAAATATTGGCCGCAAACGAGGCAGTACCCGCGACCAAGGTAGCACTGCTTACTGACAGCACACCTGCATCGCCGCCAATGGCGATTGTTGGTGATACTAACGAATGTGTTAAGTCCACGTCACCTGCAAAATTAGTGGTGCTGGCTACACTGCAATAGTCGTTTGATGCGACATATACTTTTGCGCTTATAACTACGTTAAAGTTATCGCCCGCTTGCTTAAACGCTGAGCAGTTGGCTGTTAATCCCGCAATGGTACACGGCCAATTCGCTTCACTGGGTTCAATGCAAAATCCGCCAGGCACAACCACAAATCCGCTTGAGCTGCCCGAAAGATAATTACCGCTACCACTGCCGTTATCAAGCAACAACTCAAATTGTGCATGCAGCCTTAAACTACCCGCATTATCATAGGTTAAATTAAAACTAGCATCACTGTCTGAGCTGCTGCCAAAATCCAATGCGACATTATCAAAATTTGAAATCGCCCCTGAAATATTGGTCGGTATATTGGTGCCATCTACATTGGCCACCGCCGATCCACAATTATTAGGTGACAGACATTCAACGGCCATTTCTACAATTTTGGTATTCACCAATAATGGCGCGCATGCTCCAGTAACTAAATCTGTTTCCACCGCTTGAAGACTGATGGCAGCACTTTGTTTACCTGACGTTTGAGTGGGAATTGAAGAAAATATAAAACCCGCTGCTTGAAAATTTATAATCGCCGTTTGGGTAATGCCTTGCGCTTCAATGCTGATGGTTGTCGATTCGGCATGTGTATCACTTAAATAAAATGTCGCAATGCCTAAGTCCGCCTCTAACATGCCGTAGGTGGCCAAGCCATCATCAGCTAGGTCATTGGACAGCACACCATTCGCAACGCCCGCCACGCTCCAGTCGCCATGGCCAGTACTGGTGCTTAAGGTGATCACCCCTTCAAAATCAGGAATTACATCGCCACTTTTATCCAATAATTGAATTGAAATTTCTGCGGGTAAACAGTTTACCGCGTTACTTGGTGCGCTCACGACTATCTCATCTACATCCTCAAATCCACTTTCACACCAGTCTATATCGGTCATGCCATAATAGGCATTCACATCGTAAGTCACCTGACTATTTAAGCCAACCGTGACATTTTCACCGGTAATTAATCCGTAAAAGTTGCCGCTTTGATTTAGGTCTATATCCTTAGTGACAAAGATGCTGCCACTATATGTTGTTTGGCTTGCCATGGTCACATCGTTATAAAAATACATCAGCAATTCATCCGTATTGCCTTGTAAACCTGCCCCAGGAGAATTAATAACAACACCACTGCTCCAGCCAATAACATTTTTCACATACAGCCTTACTGGACCTCCACCAATCACTGTAAGGATTGATTCTGAAGATAAATTAAGCTCATCGATCCAATACGTTCCCTGTGAAAAATTCACAATAGATTGGTAACCCACATCTAATTTGTCTATAAAAAACTCGCTATAAACACTGTTAATTATATCTAGCGTACCTGTTGAGTTCACAGTAATAACATCATACTCATCTGTGGCGGTACCAATAGTTAAACTTCCTGCAAAGGGCACTGTTTCATCATTACTGACATTTTTATTTATAAAGTTACTGGGTTTAACATCTTTTACTTCATCGTCACCCGCGACACAATCCAGGGTATCACAGGTTAATAAACTAGACCACGACGTTTTATTAATGGTTCTGGCACTGAGGGTATTGTCAGGATTTTCTAAAATTTGTGCATTACCGCCAAATGAAATAACTCGATTCTTAATGGAATTAACCGCATTGGGGAATGAGCCCAAACACGCCCGAGGTAACACAGGCTCTGAGCAATCTCTGAAGTTAGCCAGTAGTCCTCTAATTTCGCTGACCGAAATTACGGTATTATAAATACTAATTTCATCGAAGCGAGCATTGGCCGAATTAACGCTACCCCCCTTGCTTGACGATACATTTTTATCACCAAAATAAATTAAGTTAAGATCTTTAATGCCACCACTGGTGGCAACCGTTGCGTTAATTATTTCGTTCTCGCCTTCATATACCTTAAATTCATCATTAATAAAATCAAAGGTGACTGTGATGTGGTACCAGGTATCCTTAGTACGAGATGACGCTCCAGGCTCATCCAACGCCACATCAAGATCAGCATCATCTTCAAACGAAAATCGAATAGAGCCATCGGATTGTTTATCGACAAAAAAATATTTTTCAGCCGCTGAGTTAGTGGGCAGCAGTGATGCGTCTAGTAGCTTGCGTCGGGTACCGTCATTCCAGTCATCTTTAAGATTTACCCAGAAGGCGATGGAACCTTGCGCTCCTACGTCATCCACAATATTAACGCCACTCACAAAGGCATCTATGGTGGCGCCACTGTTATTATCCGCCACATCAAAACCGCTGCATACTTTCGCGGGATCCTCTTCACTAATACTACCTACCATAGTGCCCGGAAAATTTCCGCTTTGATCAGTAACATCCCCCACCCCACCCCAGTTGCCATCATCGAGTGCGTAATTGGCAATGGCCTGCGGGCAGGTCGCCGTGGCTTGTACACCATAGCTTACGGTGGGTTCGTTAACCGGGCAGGCCCTGGAGCGGATCTCAATATTGGTGGTATTGTATGTGATAAAGCTGCCCCCTGGCTTTTGAAATTGCACAGTAATCCCCCCATCACAACACCCCTCCGAGCCAATAACTTCAAGCTTATGGTAACCCTCTGTTAAGTTTATAGTGCCTTGTAAAACATCACTATGCCCCCAGTTTAGCTGCCACCATAAATCCGTTAACCAATCTTCTTCCAGCGTGATGCCATCCACATACAAGCCACCACCGTCACCAAAATCGCTGCCATAGCGTATGCCCCAAGTGCCCGTCTCTGCAGCCTTTACTTCAAAATAGGTTTCACTGTAGGCGGTAAAATTGTTATTCGCCCCAAAAGTACCGCTGTTATTAACACCGGTAAAATCGGTTATAAAAGTACAGCCGTAACCCGCAGTGCTGTCGTTGGCCGCGTCAAAAATTGAAAATGCTTCACTTAAACTATCAGGGTCGGTGGTGGTATTTCGAGTGTGGAATTTAATACCCGGTTCGGTAAAGGTAAATGGCACGTTGGCTAGGGTGTCGGCAAACCCGTTGCCATAATATAAATAAATATCACGGCTACTGCTGGCGGCAAGCGTATCGAAAAGCACCCAAATGGTGGCTGTTTGATTGGTTTTATCCCAGTCTTCCACCCAATAATTCATTAGGGTTTGATCATCACTGTCCACCACCCGTAAATCGAAACCATCCTCGCTCCAAGCGTAAGCCCCATTTAAACTGGCGCCACTAAGGGTTAACTTAACCTGATAATTACTTAGGTTACTGGCCGACGTTTCTTGCACCGTTACTGTGGTTCTATAAGGCCATGCACAACTCCAATAAGCCATGCATTCACCTGAAAACATATAGATTGTCAGAATAATTGCCCACTTCACAAGCCGCTTCATGGCTGCACCCGTACTTGTATAATACGCGTTGCGGCATCTACGCCCGTGCCACAACGGCCAGTACTAGTAAGGGTTATATACGTAGTGCTATCTACCGTTTGGCTACTACACACCACATTTACCGAACAAGCTGGCAATCCTGCTGGTGTTAAGGCATTGATAAAACTATTGTCACAGGTGGGCATAGTAGGCGGAGTATTAAGCACATAAATAGCCGCCGTTTGGGCGCCACTTTCAGCCGCATAAAATGCCGACATGGATAACCACTCACGGCCATATGCGCTGGCATTCATTTCATTCATTTGATTAATAGCGGCAACAATCATTACCATGACAATAATTAAAAAAAGTGCCGCCAATAATCCTATGCCACGCTGCCGTGTAAATGCACCCCGGTTTTTATTAACACGATTAAGGCACATTTCTAATTTGCACCTCTTGATTCACCACTAAGTTTTCATTGCTATTACTATTAATAAAGGTCATTTGAAACGACAGCACCGCATTACGGCGCAGGCTGCTGGGCAAAAAATTGAACACCACAGAGCTGGCTTGCACTTGATCACTCACCACTAAACGCTGAGGCACTGTAGTAGGCAAAGCGGCGCTTAAGTTCGCAATATCCCCTACAAATCCATAGTTACGATAAAAATATATACGATTACTGTCTTGGCAAAATGCCACAGGTTGCGAGGTAATAAATAAGCGCTGTAATGGCGACTGTAATAAAAATTGAAAACTTGAAAAGGTAAAGACACTGGCGCCACTTTCAGGGGCAGCAATCACCGCCACTTGATTGGTAATAAAACCCGTTGCCAAAGTATCGTCATAGACCCGATTAATATCTCCTAGCGGGTAAATAGCCAGATAGCCCGTTTGTGGTAACGCAACATCCACCGGTATGGCCGTTATTCGGGTTAGGCTACCTGGGTGACCCATAATAGGCGCTTCGATATAACGGGTGGCGGCTAAGACAGGAATAAATTCCACACAGCTTTGATCGCTGTTCACTCGCACACTGCCGGGTAAAGCGTCGCGCACTAAACGAGATATCTTTTCGCTAACAATAGTGCCGCTACTGGCCAGTTCTGAGCGCCGTACTGTGTCGACATATCCTAAAGCGCTGTAACTTATAAATTGCACACTGCCCACCGACAACACGGCCAGAATAACAATCACCATTATCAGCTCTATTAAGGAAAACCCTTGCTGCGTATAACCCATTATTTTTTACTCTATTACCCTTTAGCGCAGGTTAGTAGGTTGAAGTGAATTTTCGCGTGCACTACCCAGAATCGGAGCGCTGTATTAAAAGTTACCCTTATATACACTCACATTTCTTACTTCACCACTGGGCACACTTACACTGACGGTAATGCGTTTGGCTAGGGTATTATCGGTAAGCAAACTTGCATTAGTGTTGCCCAATTCAGTACCGGCACATGCAACCGTTATGTCTACTTGGTAATTGGCATACCGCGACATATCCACTGCGGTATCGGTTAACACCGGCGGTGCATCCGTCACCCCGTGATAGTCATCAACATCATCAAATAACAGACGCGCCTGCCCTTCGTTAGAGGCGGTACAGGGGCTTGCCGCCGCTAATACTTGGCCACCTCCCAGCGGGGTTTGGTCATCAAATTTTTTAGCTAAAATCTCATCCAAATATGCCTGAGTCAGTTCCAACGCTTTTCCTTCCCACATGGGTTGGGCGCTACGACCAATGCCCGTAGTTAACGCCGAAACCAATGCCGACAGTGCAATGCCCAGCACCACAATGGTAATGACCAGTTCAATAAGAGTAAGGCCATATTGCTTAATAAACTTTGAAGGAGGAGGTGACAAGACCACGCGCGTTAACGAGCCTGTTTGCACAGGCTTTTGCGTACAAAGAAACTGAATTGAATTTTTAATTAAGGTTCGCATGATCCGTTATATGCATACCCACTTGGACTAATGCATAACTCCACTGAGTCGCTGGCCACAAAACAAAAACGTCGGTTTGCAGTGAGCTGTACTCGGCTAGCGTTTACATGGTTGCCATAACCATCTAAATACAAGGTTATGGGAAATGACGCTAATGGCAACGCGGCACAGGCGCTGACAAAATCACTGGTGCTAGTATGCAAAGCAATTCTATCCCGGCCAATTTTAATATCATTAAGGGTGGTGGCGCCCTGAGTTAATGATAATAGCCACTCACTGCTGGTCTGTGTCGCGGTAATGGTCAGCAGCTGACTGGCATCCTGTCTTAACAGCGCCAGCTTTTGACTTAACCGCAAACTGGTGAGCCATTGATCGGCCGCTAAACGTGCATCATAGGCACCCGTACCACTTAACAAGCCGATACCTAACGAGCTTAAAATAGAGATAAGAATAATCACTATTATCAGTTCTATTAGGGTGAAACCCTTCATTGGCTAATTGCATTCATCCGGTGTGGTAGCGGTATCCCACGTACCTGTGCCGGTTGCAGGTTCAAAAGTGGGTGGCGCACTGCTACCGGCTGATGGAATATACGTGAAACACAATACTCCCAGAGCGGCGGCTTTCACCAACACACTAGCCTTAGTCGGGTCGGTGGTGGTATCCACGATATAACCATCTAAACCAGCAATTTCAGCTATATCACCCAATGCTGGGTAGCCATTCACTAAAGTATAAGTCGTACCTTCTAAAGTAACCGACCCCGTACTGCCACCGGCTAAATCTGCCGCGTGTGCGATAGCTGCTGCCGATTTAACGCCACCTAAACCAGCTTCAATAGTGGCCTCTTCCGCATCCGAGGTGAAATCAGCAAACTTGGGCAAGGCAAACGCCGATAAAATACCCAAAATCACAATCACCATAATTAATTCTATGAGGGTAAAACCAGACTGAGCTCTTTGCTGCCCGCTGTCTGTTTTAACATCGATAAAGGTCATACTGCTCTCCTTGTTAAATGGCCGCCGAGCACACCTCGAGCGCCAATTCTTACACCTAACTTTAGTCTAGTTCACAAAAGAGTAATTACTGAACCCGACTGCAAATTATATTCAATGCGGCTGCTTTGCGCGTTTAAAGCATAGGTATAATTGCAAATAGTCCCTGTGGGTAACGCCACCCAATAATCAGAACTGCCATCACTATTCGCAGACACCGTAGGTGCGCTGGCCACCAACAATGCGCGCCATAAACGTATACAGCGTGCCGTATCGCCGCTTATATTAGCCTCATGTTTAGAGGCACCTGCAGCTTGGGCATCACTGGGCCAACCGTTGTTTGTAGTGGCTATATCATCATCGCCATAACCCAGTACGCTGTCCGTCGCCCCATTGGTACCGTTGCCGACCCACTGGCTGCGTACTAAAATAACCGCTGACGCCAGTGCGCCACCTGTGGCGGTAATTGTGCTGTCGTGGGCGGCGTCGTAACTGTTGGTCATACGAGGCAGCGCCACCACGGCTAAAATGCTCAGCAAGGTAATCACCACCACTAATTCTATTAGCGTAAAACCGCCAGTGGACGAAAAGTTAATAGGTACGATTTTTTTCACCCTGTATTCCTCATCACAGTTTAAAATGTAGTGTTTATTAAACGTTTTTCACCTCAATACAAATCGCTCACGGGGTGAACTCGTACGAGGGCAGCCCCTCGGCAATTGTGTCCTGCATTGCCCTAATACCCAACATCCATGTTGGTATGCCTAAATATTTTAAGCAGTAAATTAACGCGCCGCCGCGCCCAAATCCCACAAGGGTAAAAATATTCCCAGCGCTAAGGTAAGAACCATAATTCCCATAAATATCAACATAATAGGCTCGATAGCAGCGCTCAAATTTTGCACGTCGTATTCGGTTTCTTCATCGTAAAAATCGCTTACATCTTGCAGCAATACATCTACCGCCCCACTCTCTTCACCAACGCTGATCATTTGTAAAATAAGTGGGGTGAACATACCCGATGCATTAGCCGTACGGGCTAAAGAGTCGCCACGCTCAATACCATGACGCATTTCTTTTACATTCGCTTCAATATACCGATTGCCCACCGCCTCGGCGCTCACGTCTAATGCTTGTAAAATGGGCACACCCGCGCTTGAAAGCATAGAAAAGGTACGAGTAAAACGCGATAGGGCAATACGGTTTAATAAACTGCCCACCAGTGGAAACTTTAACTTCACCCTGTCCCACTGATATTCACCTTTATTGGTGGCGGTGTACTTTATAAAACCGACTATCATGGCTACCAAAATAAAAATAATTAACCACCAGTATTCAAGAAAGAAATTAGACGAAGCTAACAACACTTTAGTGGCGAAAGGTAAGTCGGCACCAAACTTTGCAAACACTTTGGCGAAACTTGGGATCACAAATACATTCACCACCATAATGGCAATAAAAATGGCACTGATTACCAGTGTTGGGTAGCGCATGGCGGCCACCACCTTTTTACGAGTGTCGCGCTCCATTTCTAAATGCCCTACCAACTGTTTAAATGCCTGATCTAAATGGCCAGTACTTTCGCCCACGCTAATCATGCTAATAAATAAAGGACTAAAATTTTCTTGATGCGTTTTTAAAGATTGGCTTAAAGTATTGCCTCGACCAAGCGATGATGCCACGTCTTTTAATATGGTCACCATAGTGGGGTTTTTTGCCGTTTCAGCCAGACCAAAAATAGCGCGCATAATGGGTATCCCACTGCGTGTAAGGGCGTGCATCTGACGACAAAATAATACCATGTCGTCTATAGAAATCTTGGGCGCTGGGAAAAGGTCATCAACGTTGATATTAAAATTAGTCGCCTGCTTAACTTCTTCAATTAATACCGGCGTTAACCTGTCTTCCATTAAACGATTGGCCACGGCTTCACGGCTGGCAGCCTCCTGTTCGCCTTCGTGCAGTACGCTTTTTTTATCGCGGGCTTTATAACGAAAAAGCGGCATATTAACCATTCTCGCTTATGCTACTTTCATCCAAACTGGCAGTAATTTTAAATACCTCACTTAACGAGGTTTTACCAGCCAATGCAAAATCTAAAGCACATTGGGATAAAGGTACATAAAGTTCACTTTTATGGGCTACTTTTGTAAATAATGAGGTATCATTTTTTCTAAGGGCATCCAGCATTTCATCATCTAATTCCAATAATTCATATACCCCGGTACGCCCTACATATCCCGAATTAGAACAGTGATGACAACCCTCTCCATGATAAAAAACAGATGACTCTGCATCATGACCCATACCTATTAACCAGGCACGTTCTTGGGCATCCAATTTGTATTCAACACTGCAATTTTTACAAATTTTACGAATTAATCTCTGTCCAATGACGGCCCGTAAACTTGACGCTACTAAAAAAGAATCAGCCCCCATATCCATTAAACGAATCGCACTGGAAATAGCATCGTTGGTATGTAACGTCGACAATACTAAATGACCCGTCATGGCCGCTCTTAGCGCTATTTCGGTGGTTTCATTATCACGCATCTCACCTATTAACATGATGTCGGGATCTTGGCGAAGAGCGGTACGTAAAATCTTAGAAAAACTTAGACCAATTTTTTCATTTATTTGAACTTGGTTAATTCTAGGAAGCCGATATTCCACCGGATCTTCAGCTGTTATTATTTTTCTGTTAGAGGCGTTTAACGTATTAAGTGCAGCATAAAGGGTCGTACTTTTACCACTGCCGGTAGGTCCGGTGACTAAAACAAGTCCATGGGGGCGGGTAATAATATTAGAAAAATGTTTTCGAATGTTTTCTGGCATGCCCAGTGAGTTAATATTTAGCAAACCCTGACTTTGATCCAGTAATCGCATCACCACCGCTTCTCCATATTGGGTGGGAAGTGTTGATAAACGTACATCGACACTTCGATTTAATATGCGAATATTAAAGCGGCCATCTTGGGGTAAGCGTTTTTCTGAAATATCTAAGCCTGACATTATTTTTAAACGGCTTACCAGCGCACTAACCACACGCTTTTCTTTCATGACTTGTTCTTGTAATTCGCCATCGACTCTTAGCCTTACTCTTAACACACTCTCATCTGGTTCTATGTGAATATCAGATGCCGCTACTTGCACGGCATCTTCAAAAATATTTTGTAATAAGCGTACTACAGGTGCTTCGGCGGCATCCGATTCCGCTAATAAAGACTCTAGATCTAGATCGGTTTCTGATAATTCATCATCGAGTTCCTCAGCAATCGAAGCAATTTGTTCGGTACGTCTATAAATTCGGTCAATAGCATTTAAAACATCTTGTTCTTTTACAAAGGCCGCTACAATGTTTCGTTTTAATGCTCGCTGCACTTCATCTACCGCTAATATATCTAACGGATCTACAAAGCCTACAAAGTACTGGTCTCGTTCTTCCATTAATATGATGGCACGATAACGCCGCGCGAGGCTTTCAGCGAGACGTCGAGTTATTTCGGCATTAAATTGAAAACGGGATATATCAATGTAGGGCATAGAGAAGTGACTGGACATTTCCAGTAAAAATGTATCTTCACTAACAAATCCCAAATCGATTACTGCACGACCAAACTTGCGGCCCGAGCGTTTTTGTTCTTCTAATACTTTCGTGAGTTGCTCTTCAGTTATGATGCCCTTTTCAACCAGCAGGTCACCCACACGTACTTTTTGTTGCGGTTTAAGCATGGTTTACTACCGTAATATAGCCAAGCGCTGCTTGCTAAAGTTTTTCAGGGCTAAGGGTAAGTTAGGCATTTTAATGGCCAAAGCATACATGTGCTTAGCCGACTTTAATTTACCACTTATTTCAAGGCTTATAGCAATACCGGCCCGCCAGCGTGCATCTTTTGGCTGTTGCACGATAAGGCCCTTATATAGTTCTATGGCGCTTTCATGATTATTAGAACGCTGCTCGGCCTGTGCTGCCATCGCTAGAAGATCTGCTTTATATAAATAATCTTGGTAATTATCTTTAATGTATTGAAGTACATTACTTGGATTTTCCTTAACCATTAAACGCAGCTTAACTTCATCCTGAAACACTTTAGGGGTTTTAGCCAAAATAGACTTTGTGGCCTTGTTGTCTCCTTTTTTTATGTAGGTTACCGCTTTATCGACCGCCACAGATTGTGCTGTTTTAGTCACTACTTTTTTTGGGGGGAACACCTCCTTAGGTAGAGGGGGGGTATTCATAACCACTACCGCCTTATCTTTTGGTTGTACCGTTTCTAACGGTTCATCCAGTACAAATAAACTTTCTGGAATATTTATGGATAATTTATTTTTATTAACTTGATACCAAATATTTAGCGCAAAACCCGCACACAAACACAGGGCGGCTAAAAGTGAACCCAATAACCAATAAGACCTTGGGTTTTCGTGAGTGAAGGTATAGGCCACTGAGTCGCGCATTTGTTCTTGAGCGTGACGTTGATCAAGATTTTTTAATACATCGTTCACCACACTCATGACAGTACGCCTCGATAAGTTGGTAAAATAGAGTGCGTTAAACTGAATAATGGGTAAATATAGTTGAGCATGCCCATCACCCCATCAACCAGTTACGCGTATAGTTAACGCCTTCAGTATCACAAAGCGCTGTTTTCACCATGGCTTTTTTTACTTTTTGTTGGCCCTTACTAAACGCAATGAGCAATGCTTTAGCACACACAATATTAATAAGCCTAGGCGTACCTTTAGTGGCTTTGTGCAATAAATTTATAGAAGCATTATCAAATACTGGCTCGCCGTTATACCCTGCCACCACCATGCGGTGATGCACATATTGACGAATACCTAATTTATTTAAACGATCTAGGGTATGACTAAATGTGATACGTTGACGTAATTGTCGAAAGTGATGCTTGGCGAGGGTTTCGTCTAATTCGGGCTGCCCAAACAAAATTATTTGCATGAGTTTATGTGTTTCAGTTTCTAAGTTAGTGAGCAACCTTAACTCTTCTAGGCTTTCTTCTGGTAATGCTTGTGCTTCGTCTATAACTAAAATGACTTTTTTATTTTGCTGAGCCAAAAAGATCAAGCCTTTATTTATTTCATCCAATAAATTTTGGTCTTTAATTGTATCGTGCTTAGTAACCTGCAATTCTTTCGCTAGGGCACGTTTTAACTCAATGGGGGTGAGCCTTGGATTGGGTAAATATGCGGTATAAAACTCTTGTTCATCTAAACTATTAAGTAACCTCCGACACAACAATGTTTTACCGGTACCCACTTCGCCCGTCACTTTAATAAAACCATCACCCGATGCTATGGCAAACAACAGCATGCTAAAGCACTCTCTGTGATCAGGTAACGAAACAAAATACTGAGTATTGGGCACTAATGAAAACGGCATGTCGGTAATGCCGAAAAAGGATCTAAATTCAGCAATGACTTGCCTCATGCCATTTCGGTTATCCGTCACCTTTTTCTCCTTTATCCTGCCAATGCGGGAATTTATCTTTAATTATTTGTAATTCTTTATTCCATGTCTTTGGCTCTATTACGGTTGGCTGCAGTAAAATAACCAATTCACTCTTAACGGTACTCTCATTACTTTGTTTGAATAAATACCCTAATACAGGAATTCGCGATAACCAAGGAACATTGGCCTGTGTTTTTGACTTTTTACTTTGCAACAAACCGCCTATTACCACTACCTGTCCAGAAGCTGCCCTTATGATGCTGTCGGTTTCACGAATACTGCTAAATGCCACCGGTAAATTATAGGTATCACTGCCTAATGAGATAATTTTAGTGCGCTCTTCCACCTCAGTTACACTGGGGTGTACATGCAATATTACATCGTTGTTGTCACCAATTTGAGGGGTGACATCCAAAGCAATGCCGGAGAAAAATGAGGTTAATCCAAACTCTGGAACACTGGTGGTACTGTCATTGGTGGTCGTAATATTGTTGGTCACTTCGGTTACGAAAAATTCATCCGTGCCTACTTTGATCACCGCCTTTTGATTATTCACAGTGGATATTCTAGGACTAGACAACACCTGCACCTCACCTTGGCGTTGCAACATTTGTATTACACCCGTGAAATCACTGGTATTGATATTAAGTGAAAATATACCGGCTAAGTTATCTGGGTTAATAATATTGGCCGCGGTTAATTGACCCGAGACATCGTTATTACTAGCGGCAAAACTTCCCCCCACTCCTTGTCCAAACGAATCCCATTGAATACCCGCTTGGAAACCATCATTAAGAACAACCTCTAAAATTTTTGCTTCTATGATCACTTGTTTTTGTAGGCTTAATTCAGCACGATCTAAAAATTCTTCTACCGATGCCAATTCATTGGGATAAGCGCGCACCATAATCAATCCGGCCATGGCATCTACAATCACTCGTCGATCTTTACCCGTGCCAATAATCATTTTAACGGTTTGCTGTAAATTAGACCAAAAGTCGGTGACCGCTTGAGTTTCTATTTTACTGGCAGTGGTAGTACCTGCGCTGTCACTGCTATTTGAATCTTCGCTATTTGAACTGGCTAGTATACTGCCCCCCGACACCGACATTCCCGAGGTTCCTTGACGTGTTACATTGAGGTAATTTAACTGAAATACTTTATTTTGCAGTGTTTTAGGTAGAATTCGATATCCGTAGCTAGTGTGCTGGTATTGATAACCGTAAATGTCACGCACCGCTTTTAACGTTTCTTCAAGGGTTACGCTTTTTAAATTTAAACTAATGCGTCCTTTCACACCTGGGTGCACGAGCATATTAATGCCCATACCATCCACTAAGCCTAAGAAGAATGCTTTGGGGGTGTTGTTTCGAGCCACCACATCAAAGCGTTCAGGCGCTAAAATTTTTGAATTTAATTCAGGCGTTAACGCATCGTATGCCGAATCGGGCACCAACACTTCAGTCTCTTTAAGTTGCACATCTTTCAGCGCGTCTTGGGCCACAAGATACTCTTGTTTGGTGCTACACGAACCCAGCAGTAGCAAAACAATAATACGCATCCAATGCAGTGGTTTTAGTAACTTCACTTAACGGCGAATCCTTGGTAATTTAGCCTCTAGGGTTAACACTTTCTTTTTACCTAACACCATTAGTTCTACGGTGTTGTCATTTATTTTCTTCACTAAGGCGCCTTTTAAATACGAGCCCTCATGAACCACGTAACCATTTATAACGGCGCTTTTACTGTTTGGGTATATGACTATTTGGCGCAAAATAAAATCGCGCGATTTAACTTTTTTACTGGTGTTCGCTTGTCTTTTGGTATTATCAATCTCGCCGCGTTCATAACCTGGGGGCGCCATTGGGTCGTAAGCCGAAGCCGGCGCGTTAAAAAACATAAATAGTAGTAAATAAAGACAATAACTGTGGCCACTTTTAGCCAATATTATGTTTGTCTTCATAACCGGTTGTATCCTGCCAAAAGTCGTTATAAATCTAATAAACTGTCACTGGTACTTAAGGTATGCACATCTATTGTGAGTATGCCTTGTGGATAGTGATCGCTACTAAATTGCAGTTCATCCCAGTACAACTGCCAGTCGTGCTCTTCAAGACTTACAAGGTACTTTAATGCGTTCATATATTGCCCCCTTAGCTCTAAGGATAGGCCATGTTGAAAAAGTAGGTTAGTTTCCTCTTTTTGCCCTTCAATCTTTACCGGTGTCGCATCTAGATTACTTATTTTTTCAATGCTCAATGAGCTCTCTTGTAAGAGACCAGTGAATACCTTTCCCATATTTTTAGGGGTAATTAACGCCGACGTTAAGCTTTCTATCTGACGCTGCTGGTCTGTTAAGCGCTGCTTAAGATTTGTTATTTGATTTTTTTGATGGGCATTAACATCTACTTTTACCCGCTGTTTAAGTACCTCTATGGTGTCTTTAGCTGCTTTAATTTTATTTATAATATTGGTGTTTTCCTGATACGACTTTTGGCCACTCTTATATATGGGCTCCCACAGAATAAGTACCTGCAGCAATGCCGTTACAGCAACCACAGTGCAACATAACAAGCGTCGTTCACGCACTTGCATATGATTTACAGCTTCTACTATCTCAGCCCAGGATACTTGCAAGCGTCCTCCTTAATTATTAACACGGTTAATTTTCCCTTCCCAACAACTCTAATACATCATCAATATTTCGGGTTTCACGATCAGAACTCACCACAAAGCTTAATTCTTGCTCTTCACGTGTCATCTCAAATACTTTAAATTTCATGTCTGAAAATACTTCAATATCAGAGAGTTTTTTTAAATATTTAGGTAGCGCTTCTGCGTTTAATGCCCTTCCCTCAAGTGATAGGTTGGCGCCTCCTTTGCTAATTTTAATATTGGTTAACCATAAATCTTTTTGTGAAACCCAAGTAAGCGCCAGCAAAAATACCGAAAATGATTGATGTTCGGCGTTTAACTGTTGTGAATGTAGGTATTGCAATACTTGCTTGTTTCGATCTATTCCCAGCTTAAAATTGCTTATATTACGTGCTAAACGGGCATCTACTTGTGGCTGGGGAAAATCAATTTTTGCTTGTTGTAAATTAAACTGCCAAATACCCCACTGCTTTTTGTTTTCTGTTAATTCTCCCTGCCACCACCACATTAATGAAGCCAGAAGTGCACTTATAACGGCACCCGATACCAGCGTCAGTAAGGCCAGTAACACTATGGTATTTGCGCTAAAAGGAGGGTCAATGTGTTTAAATTCATCCTGATATAAATTAATTTGTTGCATGATTTTCACGCCTCAAAACCGCACCCATCACCGGCAAACAAAAAGCTTGATCACTCACACTTGGATTAGCGCTTTCTTGTAGTGGCAAAAATTCACGACAATCAAAATGTAAAATAGGCGCATGCAGGCTGTTACGTAATTCATCTTCAAAATTAACGCTCTCGTCTTCCATGGGTAACACAAAAATTTTGCTAGTAACGCCTTTGCCTAATTGGCTTTCGTAATAATCTAATGAGCGCTGTAAATCTAAGCTTAATCGCTCAACGACCACATCATTATCTAAGGTAAACGCACCTTCTTGGGTCGCAAAGCTTTCGTAACCGAAGTCGATTTGGCGGGTTAAATACAAGGCATTATGACTGTACATAAGCATGGCACCGCTGCTTTTGTTCATTTTCAATAATGCCACCGTGCCAAATTCCATATCGGGAATATACATGGCGATGTTGCGCAGGGTCATTTCTGGGATATTAATAATGCTGGGCGTTAAACCCACATCGGCAATAAATTTAAGGCTGGCTTCAATGGTTTCTTTTTTGCAGGCCACCGCGTAGATCATTTTCATACGGCCGCGGTAGGCGTCGTCGGGTAGCGGAAAAATATCCAACGTAACGTCTTCAATGGGCATACTAATTAAATCTTTTAACCGCCAACGCACCGCTTCGCGTAATTCACTGTCTTGCACCTTGGGGGTTTCTAATAACTGCAGTTCGTATTGCTCTTCGTTTAAGACAAAATGGCAATCTGCATTAATGAGTTTATGGCGCTGTAACCAGTTTTTTACGTGCCTAACTTGATCACTGGGGTCTAGTAACACGTACTCACACAGCTTAATTTTCATTTCGCCATCCACCATCACGCCATAGCTCATGGCCACTGCATGCTCGGTAGAGGCTAAACCTACAATACCTTCAGGCTTAAGCTCTTTTTTCTTGAACCACCCCTTGGGGTTTAGTAGCCACTTTTTCAGTTGATTGTCCTTAATCCAAATCATTCCTGCTTAAAGGTTAGTAATGGATTGAGGGTTACGCCAACTCAGTCCCCCGTTAACAGGCATGTAAGTGTTAATAACAAGGCTTTTGGGCTTAACCGCAAGTTTTCAGATATAATTAGGCCAGATGAACCCGTCCCACTGTGCACACGCACCTAGGAAGCCAAACGCCCCATGTTACACGTCGTATTATTTGAGCCAGAAATCCCCCCCAATACGGGCAATATCATTAGGTTATGTGCCAATACGGGCTTTGAGCTGCACCTCATTGAGCCCTTAGGCTTTGAAATGGATGAGAAAAAACTCAGACGTGCCGGTCTTGATTATCATGAGGTTGAACGCCTAACCATTCATAAAAACTGGCAAGCCTTTATAGACACTGTGCAGCCGCCACGTTGTTATGCCCTCACGACTAAGGGCATTAAAAGCCATACACAGGTAAGCTTTAAGAAAGGTGACGCCATTGTAATGGGCCCTGAAACCCGCGGTTTGCCGGATGAGATATTGGACAACCTTGAGCAGGATGAAAAAATACGCATTCCCATGTTTGGCAACAGCCGCAGCTTAAACCTGTCGAATGCCACGGCTATTATTGTGTATGAAGCTTGGCGTCAACTGGATTTTGAAGGGGCGGGTTAACCTTTTATAGTTATCTAACAATGTAAATAACGCATTAGCTGCGAATGTACTGGGCATTTGTGGCTGATTAAACTAGGGCTTTGCCCCTTTTTCATTTTTCAAAGAAGAATTCTCTCCTCGTTCAGCCTCATGCAATCCATACGTTTACATCTGCTTCACTATTTATAATCAATAGATTACTTAAAATTTAAGGTCGACAATTCAAACAGCAGTGCCTTATTAGCTGGTTTTGAATACAAAAGATTTTCTGTTAATACCCCTAAATTATATTAAGCAATATATATATGGTTCATTTCGTATTTTAAGCTAATCTCAAAGCATGATTTAACTGAGGGTCTGCACCATGAAAAAACTCACCTTAACTTTAGCATCCTGTGTTTGCGCTCTATCTTTTTCGTCTCTGGCAGAAAACTGGAATCATGAAGTTCATGGCTCTTTTCCGGTATTTTTTACCTACAGTGACACCGATGGTGGTGAGCAAGCTATGCGTATTATGTCGGGCTTTAATCCGGCTCATTTAGCGATAACAAGCTTTGCTCCTAAACAAGCTGGCTTGGACATTAGTGGCACATTTCGAATGGATTCCCACCTGCAAGGCAGCCAGGTTCAAAACTCTGGTGCATTTGTAAGTCGTGTGGCCGACATTCAAATTAAGGGCGACTTTGGCCAGCTTAATATTGGTAAAGGCTTTGGTATTTTTAACAGTAACGCCATTGGAGATGTAGGCAGTGGCAAGGGGTTAGGGCTTTTAACAGCGGATCAAAGTGGCACTACCGGGGGCCATATTGGTACCGGTTATGTATATGCTAACTTTAATCCTCGCGTTATTTTTAGCAATAACATTGATGACAAAACCAGTTACAAAGTGGGTGTATTTAACCCTGAGGAACCTGCTAACGCCGGTGGTGTAGAAACCAGTCTACCTAGATTTGAAGGACAAGTTACCACCGCAATGGGGGGGCACACTGTATGGGCGGGGTTCATGTTGCAAGCCGTTGAGTCTACAACTGAAGACTATGATATTCAGGCTTTTGATATTGGCGGACAGTTTACTGCCGGTGCAATAGGTGTACGTGCGGCGTATACCATTACTCAAAGCATTGGCGCCGATGGTTTGTATGGTTTTGGCGGTTTAAGTGATGCGGGCGTCGATGGTAGTCAGTTTTATGTTGAAGCCACCTACGGCATGAACGATATGACCTATGGTGTTAGTTATGGCCTAGGGGCACAGGACAGTGGCACCAATGCAAGCGGAGCCATTCCTGA
>MAAB01033814.1_pt1 | contig 23423 bp, 16 predicted proteins | sample 1115991 | NCBI WGS metagenome assembly MAAB01 (sample SAMN04961124, study PRJNA320927) | seawater metagenome | isolation source: sample BD02T18 sea water enriched with oil for 18 days | place: USA:Gulf of Mexico | collected 2013-07-27
GCTAGCGCTTGATCATTACGTTGATCGTTTTAAACAGCCTTTCTTGCATCCAATTACTCCGGTTAAGAATTTGTACATGACAGGTTCAGATATCATGACCGCAGGTGTGGGTGGTGCAATGATGGCCGGAATGATGACGACCTGTGCAATGCAAGGACGTAAAGCGGGTGATGTTGTTAAACTTTTGAAGAACTATCAAGAAAAAGATAAAACTGAAGATACGAGCAAAATCCAAACATCTGAAGCCCCCGCTTCTTGATACATTACGCACTCATTGTCTCAGTGAGTGCGTATGCCTAAGCGTTCAATTTTATTTAGCGCACCTTGGTTTAGTTTTAATTTTGATCTTAGGTTATCCTCAGAATCTGAGTAATGAATAGCCATTTCCATATCCACTTTGCCATCCAGCACTAAATCAAATAATGCCTGATCAAAGGTTTGCATTCCCGCCGTATGTGATTTTTCCATCGCTTCCTTTAGCTGTATAATTTTACCGTTGGCGATTAGCTCTTTTGACTTGGGCGTACCTAATAAAATTTCCACCGCAGGAATTCTCCCCCCGGCCATCGCGGGTAACAAACGCTGAGAGGCGATACATACTAAGTTGTTTGAAAGATCTTGCAGTACTTGATTGCGTCGAGAGTCAGGGAAAAAGTTAACAATACGATCAATCGCTTGATTTGCATTATTAGCGTTCAAACAAGATATTACCAAGTGGCCAGTTTCAGCATAATTTAATATGTATTCCATCGTCATTTGATCCCGTATTTCTCCCACTAAAATAACATCAGGCGCTTGGCGTAAGGTATTTTTTAATGCGTCATGAAAGCTGCGTGTATCAACGCCAACTTCACGCTGACTAATGACTGACTTTTTATGCTTATGAACAAATTCAACGGGATCTTCGATGGTAAGTATATGCCCCATTGTCCGCGAATTTCGATGGTCAATTAAAGCCGCTAATGACGTTGTCTTGCCAGACCCTGTTGCACCCGCAAAGAGTATTAGGCCGCATTTAGCCATAATAGTATCTTTTAATATGTCAGGTAAATTCAAATTTTTAAATATTGGAACATCCATCTTAACATTACGCACAACCATCGATATTTGATTACGCTGGTGAAATATATTGACCCGAAATCTTCCTACCCCGGCTAGCGACAAGGCAATATTTAACTCAAGATCATGTTCAAATATTTTCTGTTGTTCTTCATCCATTAATCGCTTAGCCATCGCGCCAACTTCACCTGGCTTTAAAGGCTCATCTCTTAAGATTCTCATTTTTCCATTGAACTTTGCGCAAGGTGAGGCACCCGTGGTGAGATAAAGGTCGGAGCCATCATGACGTGCGAGTGCATTAAGATAAGGGGTTAGTTCAGTCACAGCGTCACCTTGTTGTTATCAATAAACATTAATATCATAGGCGGCATAGGTAGCGATTGGATAAGAGCAATCTGATATAAGAACCTATTATGAAATAACTAGGCCCTATAAATACACTTTATCCTTGTAAAACATCCTTCTAACCAACCAGAAGAGCCTTGCTTTGAATTTAATTAAAACTGCTGTCACGTAAGTCAGGCTTTCTGATGCAGAGGCTATAACCAGCGCCTGACTTTTTCGCAGTACTGGATAAAGTTTTGACCAAATTTTTTCTTCATAATGTCTTCTTCTGGTATAATTTGAAAGAATGAAATATAAATAAAGAAGGCAACTGCACCACTGAACGCCAAAATAGTATCGAGTAAATCCGCCCAGCCTAGCAGTACAAGTAACATGCCTAGATACATTGGGTTACGAGTAAATTGATAGACACCACTCGCAACTAAGCTAGACGATTTTGTAGGGTCTAGTGGACTGATCGTCGTTTTATGCTGTTTAAACTCTTTCACCCCTGTCACGGCAAGTAAAATCCCGATGATAATAAAAAGCAAAGGCCATAATACAGCATCGACTTCCTTAATCTGCTGTTGTAAAAACTCAATATCCCTTTGAGCAATAAACCAAGCGAGCATGCCTGAAAAAAACATAACGATAGGTGGTGGACATTTTAGTTCTAAATATTTCATAATTGCTTTCTCAATACATCTATTAACAGGACGTTATTTTTTATTAATGTGACGAATCATCAGCTGTACACTTTGCACACCCCGAAACTCATTCACATCTAACTGGTAAGCACACTCAATCGTCTGGCAAGATTCGTCTGGCCACTCTTCTAAACTGACATTAAAGGCAATCGCATCAATGCATTGCTGCGATTCTAAGATCCCCAAGGTTAATTTCAAATGATTGCTGCCTACAATCCTTTGGTTAATCACATTAAACTGGCCATCGAATACAGGCTCTGGAAATTGTTGCCCCCAAGGTCCTGCGTATTTAAGAGTGCCTGCAAGATTTAAATTAAAATCTTCATTATTTAACTCACCATCAGTCAGAATAACTTGGTCTAATTGATCTTCTGTCATCAGTTCGTGACAAACTTGGTCAAATTCACGCTGAAAATCTGCATAGTGTTTTAGTTTTATACTCAATCCTGCAGCCATCGCATGACCACCAAACTTTGTCAGTATTTCAGGTCGACGTTTAGCGATTAAATCTAAAGCATCACGAATATGTAAGCCAGGTATTGAACGAGCTGAACCTTTTATTTCTTGCTGCTCTGCCTGCTCATCAATACTAAGCCCCTCATCTAACTCTGCATTAGCAAACGCAATAACAGGCCGGTGTACTTTGTCTTTGATTCGCGAAGCCAAAATACCGATAACGCCTTGGTGCCAACCGGCATCATGTAAGCACAGCCCCCACGGTAAGTGCTTATTCTCAGCTTCTTCATCATACTGAGCGAACTGTTGAGATTTCAGCCAAGTCATTGCTTGTTCCTGCATCCCCCGCTCTATATTTTTACGCTCTTCATTCAGGTTATCTAATTCTTCAGCATACTGAGCGGCTAACGCATCATTATCCGTTAACAAACATTCAATGCCTGTTGCCATATCGTCTAAACGCCCTGCCGCATTTAACCTTGGGCCAATAGCAAAACCCAAATCACTGGCTACTAAACTATGAGCTGATTTTCCTGCTATCTTTAATAGCGCATTAATACCCGCAATGCCTTTGCCAGCACGAATTCTCTTTAAGCCTTGATCAATCAAAATACGGTTATTTTTATCCAGCGGTACCACATCAGCAACAGAGGCTAGCGCTAACAAATCCAAGAACTGAGCCATATTGGGCTCGGCTCTATTAACAAACCAACCTCGCTTTCTAAGTTCTGTCCTAACAGCCGTCATAACATAGAAAATAACAGCACAACCACACGCAGCCTTAGACTCGAACTCACATGCTGGCTGATTAGGGTTAACAATCGCATCGGCATTAGGAAGTTCATCTGCGGCTAAGTGGTGATCGGTAACGACTACCTTAATCCCTGCCGCTTTAGCGGCTTTCACACCCGCCAAAGATGAAATGCCATTATCAACTGTAATTAATAATTGCGGTTGCATATGAAGAGCCACCTCAACGATTTCAGGCGTTAGGCCATAACCATATTCAAATCGGTTAGGAACCAGATAGCAGGCTTCATGAGCGCCAAATTGACGCAATGCCCGAATGGCCAATGCCGTACTCGTTGCACCATCAGCATCAAAGTCGCCCACAATTAATATTCGCTCTTGACGCTCAATAGCGTCCGCAACAATATTCGCAGCTTTATCAATATCGTGTAAGCGATGAAAAGGTAATAACCCCTTTAGCTCATACTGAAGATCTGCATTAGATTGGATACCACGAGCTTGATAGATCGAGGATAAAATAGGGTGAACATTGGCGAGGGGTATTGCAGAAGGGTCGAGAGTATGTCGCCCGATTTTAACAGTCATAATGTGAGCCTAGAATCGTATTATCTGCAGTTTACTAGGCTTGCTAACAGGGTTCTAGAGCATTGAGTAAATTAGAGCATACCCCTAAGCCTTCAATTACGGCTTAGTGGTAGCTCTACAAGGAACAAGTTTTAATAATGGGCTATTCATGTAACATCTTGACGAATACCATATATCAAAATAGCTTCTTAAACCTTTCTTTCGCTTCTTTTTCTAACTGTTTTTTCTTTTTATCAGCAGCCGCTTTTGCTTTAGCACGTGCTTTACGTTTTTCTTCGTCTAACTTAGCTTGCTCAGCCTTTTTCTTTTGCTCAAATTTACGTTTAGCATCCGCTTTTTGCTGATCTTTAAAAGACGATAATTTAGAGTTCGCCAATGTCTTTAACTTAGCCTGCTTATCTCCCAAGGAGCCATTGGCCAGGTCCATCTCTTTTAATTGTTCAGCATAATCACCGCCATAGGACAACAGCTTCTCGTTCAGCTTTTTCTTTAACTGAGCCTCAAGTTCTTTCTGTTTTTCTTTTAATCGCTGATTAAAAGCTTGGCTTAGTTGAGTATCAAGATCGGATTCAATGCTAATACTCGGTGCGGTTAGATCACCCTTTGCCTTACCTTGAATAGAAAATTGACTAATATTAGCCAACGCTTTAGTCATCTCAACAGCCACCAGTGTTTTATCTTTTGAACTAAACTTAGCCTGAGTGAACTGAGCAACCGTCTTGGCATCAATATTACCAGCGATGATTTCAGCCTGACCCGTGATATTTAGCTGGCTACGATCAAGCTTTAATCCCATAGCTCCAACGTCATAATCATTCAGTGCCATGCCTTTAACATTCAAATCGAAAGCATCTTTACCAGGAGCTACTCGATGATCCAGAGTGCCTTTTAGGTCTAGTGATTGAATATTTTTTAACCCTAACCCTGTTGCTACAATGCGGGTTGGGCGATCAATAACTTCTTGCTGATGAGTTATATCATAAACATTAATAGCAACCTGTCCGGCATCAAGCTGCACAGATAATTGTACTTGGCGAATCAACAAATCAGGTAATGGGCGGTCTGTTTCAAAATGAACAAATCTACCTTCACCTCTCACGGTTTCGGATTCATCTTGGTCTTTTTCTGCCTCAACATCATCAGATATTAAGAATGGGCGTACTTTCTCATACCAGTACAATCCTTCTTGTGACCATTCCCCGACCTTATCACCAAACAAAAGGCGACTCAGGTTAGCGACACCTGCGCCATCCAATTTATATTTACTTTTTAGATTTGTGAAATCTTCAGCGGGGGCTTCTTGCAATCCTGCCCATTGACCTTGCAAGTCTTTTTTACCATCACCCAATACCTTACTCGCATGGCTAATCGCTTGCTGGTCTTGCTTAATTCGTTTCTTTAAACTATCAAAGTCTTTCTTGCGCTGTTGAAAGTCTTTAAGTGACTCGAAACGTCCAGACGTTATACGATTAAAATCATCTTCATAAGACGCTAAAGCCTTACTATCAGGAAGAGCAGCAATCGCTTTATCAGAGTTTTCTTTTATCGTTTCAAAGCTGCTTTTAAATGCCTTTCCTTTCTGCTCAGTTAATAATGGCTCTCTGCTCATTAACTCGTCTGCTGTCGGTAGCGCTTGTTGCTTTGATGGCGCATTGTCTTCGTTGTTCGACGCTTCAGCCTCTTGATCGGCAGCAGAATCATCATTTTCTTCAACAATACTTGCGAGTGCTCCAGAGGTTTGTCGTGGTGACGAAAAAACCAACCCCGTTAATGCGACTTCATTAACAATGCCTTTGCCTAATAACAAAGGCAGAAGCTCAATATCGGCAACTGCTCTGTCAAATTGCAGTAGGTTTTCCATCGGTTTTTCAGCATTGGCTACTTGCAAGCCTTCTATTTCAATGCCAAAAGGATCAAACGTTAAGCTAATATTTTCAACCTCAACTTTCGCTTTAGCCGCTTGGCTACCAAAGGTTTCAATACTGTATTTAATAATGGGGCCTGCAGCAAATATCCAAATCAATACAAATAAAGCACTGATTGCAATAAAACCAACTAACCCTGACCAGCGAATCCATTGTTTCATCTTACTTATCCTTATTCCGCTAGTGCTTCGTAAACTTTATAGAACTTGCTGGCTTTTAAAGCCTTAACAATTTTTAACTTCTCGACCCAAGCCATTAATTTATGACGGTAGACAGAAATTAACCAACGACTGATGAGGAGTACAGGAATGAAGGCAATTAGCGCGATGATTAAACTTCCAATAACCAAGGTATTATTAAATCGCGTTGCTCGCCAAAAATCGCTTTGGTATAAATCAGTCAAAAATCCTTGATAAGCGGTATCCGTTAATACAGATTCGCCTAATGCGACCGCAGCAGGATCGATCAAATATGCTAAGCCACTAAAGAATAGCGTTCCCAGCAAAAATGCTCCGAAGTTAATACGTAAAATACAGGCAATAAATACAATCAACACATTATGCAAACTGAACATTGGAGTAAGACCTGTAATGACGGCCAAGGCAAAAGCTAAAGCAATTTGCCCCGGGGCTGAATCTGAATTTAATGCCTTTAGCAGCTTGGCTAACATAGCGATCATAAAAGTTCCTTAAAGTAAGGGGAAACATTGAGTGGGGACTATCTTAATAACTGCAGCACGATAAAGAAAGGAATTCGCTCACATTCAAACTTTCTTGCTACGAATTGCGAGGGTAATGCCGATTAAAATAAAGATGCTCGCCATCAATATCGTTAACGATAGCTGCTCTGATAAAAACAGAACCCCCATAATCATAGCAAATACGGGTACGACCAATTGAGCTTGAGCAGCATTTTGCAGTCCCAACTGCGGCAATACTTTGTACCAAAGAGCATAACCTAAACCCGACGCAAGAGTCCCTGATACAACAGCTAATGCAATACCCTCTACACTACTGCCTTGCCAATCTACGATAAATATTAATGGAATACACCATACTAATGACCAACGAAAGGCGATGGCAACATCTTTCAATGGCTCTTGGCTATCACGCCCAGCAAATACAAACCCAGCCCACCCCAGTCCTGCGATCATCATAATGGCTGCACGGCCAAAATCTGGCGCTGACTGCCCTGGCAATAGAAGAATCACCAAGCCCATAAACGCGATCAAGATACCGACTAAGGTTAAGCCATTTATTTTCGCACCCAATAACTGCGCGACGACGTTTAAAATTATTTGAATGGTAGCAAACAAAATGAGTGCCCCCATCCCAGTATCCATACCGACATACGCCCAAGAAAAAGCAAAGGCATAAATCGATAAACTGATCGCTGATAGCCAGCTAATTTTATTGCCCCGAATATCAGGCATGCGCTTTATTTCGTTAATACTGGGCCTTATCAACAAGGCTAATAACAAAGCACCTGAAATGATTCTGATCAAGGTGAAGGGCAACGGAGCAATGGCACCTTCAACTAATGCCATACGGCATAACAACGAATTAGCGGCAAATGCTAATAGCGCGATACTGGTAAATACGAACAACTGCATAATTAACCTATTCTACTATCCATACATCAAGCCAACTCTGACCGTTATTAAGACATAAAGTGCCAGAATGAGTACATTCGTTACTGACATTTATTTGTTCTTGGCTCATAACTCAAGTAAATAAACTATTATTGTTCCATCGCTATCAATAACCCTTCCCATATTTAGGGCTAGTTGTTAATGATAAAAACCGTTCTAATAGAACGCATATCGATTCTCATTTCAAAAATCCTCCAATTACTGGGACCTCATCATGCTTTCGACCTTACAGAATGGTGTACATAAAAAAATCGCTATTTCAGCATTGCTTATTAGCAGTTATTTACCACTCCAAGCTCTGGCGCAAGGTGGTCTACCAGCGGAAGTAGTCCATGCGACTGTACAAACCATTCCTACCTACATTGAAGCGGTAGGTACGTTAAAAGCAAATGAATCATTAGTTTTACGCCCTGAAGTAACAGGCCGAATTGATAAAATCTCTTTTACCGAAGGCCACCTTGTCGAAAAAGGTACTCCACTGATTCACTTTGATGACGCCTTATTTGCTGCACAAGTTGATGAAGCTAAAGCTCGAGTATCATTAAGTGAAGCCGAGTATCGTCGCGTTAACAAACTGTTTAAAAATGGCGCAATTTCAGAGACTACTCGTGACTCTGCGTTAGCTCAAATGCGCATCAATGAAGCCCAACTGGATCAAGTAAAAATCACCTTGAAAAAGATGACATTACGCGCGCCTTTTACGGGCATTGTCGGCTTACGCCAATTCAGTCCGGGTGACTACATCACCGCCGGTTCTGATATGTTGAAGATTGTAGATATCAACAGCATGAAGCTCGATTTTCGTATTCCTGAAGTCTATCTTCCTCAAGTAGCAATTGGCCAACCGCTGTCGATTAGCCTTTCGGCATTCCCTGGTGAAAAATTCAGCGGTGAAGTTAACTCCATCAGCCCACAGATTAGTGAGCAAGGCCGTAATATTTTAGTCCGCGCCGTACTGCCTAACGATGATAAAAAATTACGTCCGGGCCTATTCTCTAAAGTTCAACTATTAGTCGATGAGCAAGATCTTATTGTCGTTCCTGAGCAAGCGTTGATTCCTCAAGGCACTGGATTTTTAGTCTATTTATACCAAGATGAAAAAGTAACACCGGTTCCGGTTCAGCTGGGTCAACGCCAAAAAGGCACCATTGCTTTAACCGGTATTAAAGCAGGCGATGTCGTAATCACCGCAGGTCAATTGAAGTTGCAGCCGGGCTCACCGATTACGCCTATTTATGTTGATGGCAGCGCGCCAGCCCCTGCTTCTAATAAGAAGCAGCCAGCAGGACAGGAGTAATCATTAATGAAAATTTCTGAACTAAGTATCTCACGGCCAGTATTAGCAACCGTGATGAACATATTGGTTGTTTTGATCGGTATTATTGCTTATCAAAGCTTACCCGTACGTGAATACCCCAATATCGATGTACCCGTCGTCACGGTAAGTACCGCTTATGCCGGTGCTAACGCAAAGATAATGGAAAGCCAAGTCACTCAGATTCTAGAAGACTCTTTGTCTGGCATCGAAGGCATTGATTTCATGTCGTCCAAAAGTCGCTCAGAACTGTCTCAAATCACTCTAACGTTTAAGCTAGATCGTGATTCAGATTCAGCCGCCAGTGATGTGCGTGATCGAGTTGGCCGTGTACGAGGACAACTTCCTGAAGAGATCGAAGAACCAATCGTAGCCAAAGTTGAAGCGGATGCGCAGCCAATTATCTGGATCGCATTTTCCAGTGACCGCCATAGCGCATTACAAGTTACCGACATTGCCGAGCGTCAAGTTCGTGATCCATTACAAACAGTCGCCGGTGTAGCCAGTGTTGAAATCGTTGGCGAACGCCGTTACGCCATGCGTATTTGGTTAGACCGAACTCGAATGGCTGCTTATAGCATTACCAGCCAAGATGTTGAAGCGGCATTACGCAGCCAAAACTTAGAAGTACCGGCGGGTCGAATTGAAAGCACTGAACGTGAATTTACGGTATTAACTCAAACCGATTTGAATGAACCTGAGCAGTTTGAAAACATCATTCTGCGCAATGAAAATGGTTATTTGGTTCGACTATCAGATGTCGCTAAAGTTGAAATTGGCCCTGAAGCTGAGCGTGTTATTTCACGCTTTAGTGGACGCAGCGCTGTTGCCTTAGGTGTGGTTAAGCAATCAACCGCTAATCCATTAGATGTTTCTAGTGGCATACAGACTTTACTCGCAGAAATTAGCGAAAAACTGCCTGAAGGAGTCGCTGTTGATATCGCATATGACTCATCAGTATTCATTGATAAATCAATTCAGTCTGTAAAAACAACTATTTTTGAAGCGGTGATGCTGGTTATTCTGGTTATCTTTATTTTCTTACGAAATGCTCGTGCTACTTTAATCCCACTAATCACCATACCGGTTTCATTGATCGGCGCTTTTGCCATCATGAACTTGTTTGGCTTCAGTATTAATACCCTAACCTTATTGGCCCTAGTATTAGCCATTGGCCTAGTGGTAGATGATGCGATTGTAGTATTAGAAAATATCTATCGTCATATAGAAGATGGCATGGAGCCGGTTCAAGCTGCCTTTAAAGGTATGAAAGAAATTGGTTTTGCCGTCGTTGCAATGACACTGACCTTAGCTGCTGTATTTGCACCGATTGCCTTTACCGAAGGTCGGACCGGTAAGCTCATTACCGAATTCGCACTGACTCTCGCCGGCGCAGTGATTGTTTCTGGCTTTGTCGCACTCACGCTATCGCCAATGATGGCATCACGCATGCTGAAACATAATTCCAACCCTGGTAAGTTTTACCTTTTGGGAGAGAAAGTTCTTAATTCTATGGCCAATGGTTATGAAAGAATATTACGCAAAGTTTTGGCCTTCCCTCTCATCATCGCAGCACTGGGTTTAACCACTATTTTATTAAGTGCACTGGTTTATACACAACTGCCACAAGAACTATCGCCTTCTGAAGATAGAGGTTTTGTGATTGGTTTTGCCTTAGCGCCAGAAGGTTCTTCAACAGAATTTGTTGATAAATATACCCGAAAAATCGAAGAGGTAATTAAAACGGTTCCTGAATCCAATAGTTACTTTTCGATTGTTGGTTTTCCTACCAGCACTAACAGTATGCAGTTTATTCAGCTTGATCCTTGGGAAGAACGCGAACGCTCTCAACAAGAGATTGCGGGTAGCTTAATGGGACCTATGTTCGGCGGTATTACTGGGGTAATGTCGTTCCCAATGAATCCTCCCTCTTTAGGACAAAGCATCGTTTCTCGTCCAGTTGAGTTTGTAATCCAAACCACAGGGTCTTACGAAGAGCTGCAAGCATTAACGTCGAAAGTCATGATGAAAGTATGGGGTAACCCTATGTTCGCTCAACCTGATATTGACTTGAAGTTGAATAAACCTGAACTCGCCATTGATGTTGATCGTGATAAAGCGGCTTCTATGGGGGTGGGTGTCGAGACTATTGGTCGAACACTTGAGACTATGATTGCTGGCCGCGAAATTACTCGCTTCAAGCGTGAAGGCGAGCAATATAACGTTGTCGTTCAAGTAGCCGATGTGGATCGTTCAAACCCGAAAGATTTGACCAACGTATATGTTAAATCCAGCAGTGGTGAAATGGTGCAGCTTGCCAACCTCGTGACGGTGAGCGAAACCATTGCACCGAAAGAATTAAACCACTTCAATAAGCTAAAATCAGCCACGATTCAGGCAGCCTTAAATCCTGGATTCAGCCAACTGGAAGCTCGAGAATTTCTTGATGCTACCGTTGCTGAACTCAGTGCGGACCAGACTGGTATTCAAGTAGATTACGGCGGCCAGCTACGTGAGTTCATTAAAACAGGCAGTAGCTTAACCTTCGCATTCAGCTTAGCGTTGATCTTTATCTACCTGGTATTAGCGGCTCAATTTGAAAGCTTCCGTAGTCCGTTAATTATTATGTTTTCGGTGCCAACCGCAATGCTCGGTGCTTTACTCGCATTATGGGTAACCGGAGGATCAATTAACGTGTATAGCCAAATCGGTTTAATTACCTTAGTGGGTTTGATTACCAAGCACGGTATTTTGATTGTTGAGTTTGCAAATCAATTACAAGAATCTGGCTCCTCTAAGCTCGAAGCGGTAATTGAATCTGCCAAACTGCGTTTACGCCCTATTCTTATGACCACAGCGGCAATGGTATTAGGTGCAATTCCTTTAGCCCTAGCGAGTGGTGCGGGTGCTGAGAGTCGTGAACAAATTGGCTGGACAATAGTCGGTGGTATGACGCTAGGTACTGCACTAACCATACTTATTGTACCTGCTTTCTACTTACTGCTTTCTGGTAAAATGAAAGTATTGGCTAAGCCCGACGCATAAGCAGTCGCTATTAGTCTATGAATGCTTTACTGGCATATTTCCGATAAAGCAGACACAATCTTAGTCAGTTCAATATCAAACACTGACTAAGATTGTTGTCCATGTTATCTACGCTTACTTATTTACCCTCATCAAAATCGTTTTTTTTACATCTCACTCCGTACTGCATTCTGTGCTTCCTTTTATACATTCTAGTATTAGCTCGCCCTGCTCAAGCTGAAGTTTGGCTAAACGATAATCTGTATTTCGATAATCAACACTATCTGCAGCTAAGTTTTATAAATAATAGCTCGGTGAATGACAGCACGACAGGCTTCCGCTTACTGCCAGAATTTTCTTTAATACAAAACATGCCAACATCATTCGCCAGTAAAATTACTATTGGCAGTAAGCTCGACCTGCAAACAACGAATACCCATATTAATACTAGTGCCAATGATCAGACTGAAACGCACTCCCAAGCGATCATCAACGAATTACAGTTAACCACAGCCCTTAGCCCTTACTGGTCATTCACTCTAGGTCGCCAAAAAATCGCATATGCTCAACAAGATTTATTCCGCACAAGCTTAAATAAAAATGATCGTCGTCCTGCTCCTTTTGAAAAATTAACGTTTAGCCAAGGGCTATTAACCACCTTACGTTTAGGTGTTATTGAGCAATCGCTGCTATTGAATCAAAAGACAGAAAATAAAGAGAGTAAGCCGAGTGTTCATTACCAACTTAAAATAGGCATTCCCGGCTACAAGGTTGGTCCACTCACGTTATTGCTCAGCCAAGAAAGAAGCTCGACCCATCTAGCGATTAACCAAATAACCAACAGAGCGATGCTAGGCTCAGCGGTGCAGTTTCCATTAGGCTTTATTACTGGAGATTGGCAGTGGGCTTTTCAATTCGCCACTGAATTAAATAATGCAGTCAATAACCAACAAGCTTGGCAAACAAGCTTCTCTTGGCTGGGGTTTATTCCTAATCATAAGCTCGGTATTTTATTTAGCCACACAGATTCACAATGGACTTATTCTGATGATTTCATTCCTGATGCTAGGCGTACAGAATTGCGCTATCAGTGGCGCTTGCATCAGCGATTAACGATCGCGCTGGCTGCTAATAAAACTACGCTAAATTCATCGATCAAGACAGCAATAAGCACCGAAGAAGACATGGCATTAAAAGTAAGCTTCGCATTTTAATTGGCTGTTAATTATTAAGCTGTGATTAGCGCTAACGCATTCGCCAATAGCGAGCAAAGCGAGGAGTTCCCTTTGAAGTAAGCCCCGAGTATTGAAACGTAATTTCGCTACCGATCGCGGGAGGATGCTCCCGCTCAAGATCACTGAAACCCGAGCCGATTTTAAAAGAGTGCTTTTGCAACTTTCCATTTTCATTGCTAAGCACAGCCTCAACCCAAATCGCTCCCATCATTCCTTTATACTTACCTTTACCAGCCTCATAGCCTGTTACAATCGCTTCCATATCGAAACTCGGCTTTAGCTTTAACAAATCATCACTGCGCTTAGCTGAATACAATGAGCGACCATCATGCAGCATCAAACCTTCGGCCTTACCTTTAACAAATATGGATAACTGATTGAATAATGCTTCTTCACTGGTTATTCGCCATTGCGGGACGATGACTAAGTGAGCTGGTAATTGAGTAATAGCTTGTAACGCTAATAGGCGTTGATCAAATCGACCTGAATGATGAGGCATATCAAATATCATATAACGGACTTTTTGCCATTCACTATTGATGGGTTTATGCTTGCGAACAATGCCACTAAGGCGATCAAACAGCCCTCTCCCCATCCAAAGTTCACCGTCTAATGGAATATTAGGGAAATGTTCAACAAACCATCGCGGCGCATGATATTCATTACCTTGTCGTGAAATCAGCCTCTTGCCATCCCAAAATGCGCGCACGCCATCGTATTTTTCACTCACCCAATAATGGTTGAGATTGATACCTGATTTTATATCGTGCACATTCGCTAGCATAAGCTGAGGCTTATCTGTAGCGACAGATTCTACTGAGCTAAATATTATAAAAAATGACAGTATGAGATAACGCATCAGACATTCCTTGTCCGTAAATAAAGCGAGAAATTTAATCACATAGAATGACTAACATTGCTAAAACCGTGTTTTAAGTGCGGCCAATAAACCAGAATAAATAGGATTACAGAAATCAGCAACCTCCGCTTCATCAGATGATTCAAATTCCGTCGACCATTTAACGAACGTATCACCGGTATCCGTCACTGGGAACAATTCAACACGGCCAATATAATTTTCGACCTTACCTTTAGCGACAGGCCCTGGTCCATCATCAATGCTATAAGACATGCGATAATTCAAAGGGTCAACTGATAGTAATGTTTCATGAAAAGCATCATTTAAAATTCGCTTCGCTCCTATACGAGTACCCGGTAAATCGCCAACGACGTCTACATTAGTTACCACCGGCGCCGCCCAATCGAGCTGATGAAAATTTTGGATCATTTCCCATACCTGATCTATCGAGGCATGGACTGTTGTAGAGTTGTAGCAATTACCCATAATCATTCACCTGTCAGTAGTTATCTAAACGACTTTATTTAGCATAGCGGAGATGATAAAAGGCAATTACAATTGAAGTGTCAGCGAACGTACAGAAGACTCGCTAGTAAGGAAAGTCAGATACTAATGATGATTTAAAGCTCACCTCAAGATAATTGACTAGGGAAGGTTAAAAGCATGGACACCCCGGTTTCTGGATTTTCTACTTCAACACCTCCTGCCAAAAGTTGTGTGAGTAAATTAAACGTTAAATACATACCTAAACCAATCTTTCCCTCATAACCCCGCATTGTTGTATAAAATGGATTAAATACTTCACTTTGCCCCTGCTCAGTTAAGCCTGAGCCATTATCTTTATATTGTATTTCAACATTTTCGCCATTCAAAGTCGCTGTAATTTCAATGCATTTATCATCAATGCCCTGGAATGCATGATCAAAACTATTACTCACTAGTTGTCTAATAATCTCACTGATAGCTTCACCATAGGTATATATATTAATACTCTGATCACAATGAATCTGAACATCAATTTTATCATCTTCTAGCACACTATTAAATTTAACGAGCCCTGATGAAATAACGGCGAATAAATTTACATCTTCAATAACATAACCGAGCTGATTAACAGAGACATGCTTAAATTGCTTAATCAACTGATTCACTCGAGATAAATTCTCGCTAGTCAGGTCAATGGCCTGTAACTCTTGACTAATAATAACCTCAAACAATGGATCATCTAACGTTGATTCTTTTTTACTTTGGCTCATATCCATGACTAATTGTTTTAAATGACTAACCCCAGTAATTGAAGTACCCAGAGGCGTATTTAATTCATGACTAATACCAATAACCAATTGCTCTAATGTCGCCATCCGCTCTTTCATGGCTTGCTCGCGCAGGGTTTCATTTTCTTTACGCTCATTAATATCAAGCATTGAGCCTTCATAATACTCAGTAATACCTTCACTATTTTTTATCGAGCGCACAGAAATAGAAACCCAAATTAATTTCCCGTCTTTTCTTTTTGCAATCTGTTCAAAATCGACAATGTGTCCAACGTACTTTAAAGCGGACAACAGCTTTTCTGTAGAGCTATCATCGACTGAAAATCTATTTACATTGTACGATTCTCCATCGCTTAATAACTGCTGCTGTGTTTCATACCCTAATATATTGAGAACTGCACTATTAATGGAAATCAAGTCACCTTTCAAAGACACCTTAAAATTTCCGGATAACGATTCACTGTACAAATCTTCATAGCGCTTTAGATTTTGGATATTTTCTTTCTGAGCAAGTATTCTTTCCTTTCGTGCGATATCAATTTTTTGTGCCAAAGCAAGTGATAAGACCACCATATCGATAAAGAAACCAAGCTGAAAAGCATGCTGGGTAAAGAAATTAGTTGGCAATAAACCCAAGCCTTTTAAATTACTGCTTACAATCCCTACCATAAACAAGCCCATAGCCACGGTAAAATATAAAGCCGTTCGATTGCCTTTAAATGATAAATGAAGCCCTAAAGCTAAGGCCGAGCTATACACTAATAATGAAAATACGACTTGTATAGGGACTATCGTAGAGTAAGGAAGTAATACTCCTAAAATAGGGAAAGTACTGACAATAGATATTAATACTAAGAAATAATATTTATACCAACGCTGGCTGGCCATTATTTGTAATAAAGCCATCATAAAGACTAAGCTCGTCAGCTGACTCAAACCGTTAAAAATTGGAAAAATGTAATCATTTAAACTGGGGGTATTTGGCCATAGTAACTGAAATGCTCCACCATCGTACGCATTAGACATAACAAGATAAGCAAAAATATTCAGTACATAAAAACCATAGGCATGATCTTTAATCGAGAGAAATATAAATAGGTTATAAAACAGCATTAGCCATAATATACCCATGACAAAACCGCGAAAATAGATTTCACCCTCGTTATCTTTTGAGAATTCATCTGCACTGGTAAAGCGTAACGGTACGTCCAGTGTTCCTTGACTGTCTACCCTTAAATACACCGCTAATATCTGATCCTTCTTTAACGAATAAGGAAATACAAAATTGATATGATCAACAGCACGACTACCAAAGGCTCTAGCATCCCCTGTGTGAACAGGCTCTAATGCCTCATTATCAATAAAGGCATAATGATCTAGGTAATCTAAAAGAGGGTAAGGAATGTGCAGAATATATTCATTATCCTGCTTAACCTGCAATTCAAACCGTAACCAAAGTGCGGCTGAATTAAAACCAAAGTTAACGATATCCCTTTCAATGGGCTGCCAGTCTTTAGAAGTGCGAATCGCATCTAAGTTAAGCTTTAGGGTATCATCGAATAAAAAGTCTACCTGCCTACTCAACGTTAAGCCTTCACTTAAATCATCACCGACCTGAAATACTGTATTTGCAGATGAAATAACGGATGCAAACAATATCAGCACTCCGAAAAGAAGACGACTCATCGATTATTTTACTCCACTTAAATCAGTGATATTCATATAGTTAAGACTAGCATAGTATCAAATCTTAACTATTTTATTACAGAAATAAAAAAGGGAGCATAGCTCCCTTTTAAACACGTTTCAGATTATTTCTTTATTTGATAATCCTTGTAACTTACTCCATACAACAGAGCATAAAGTACGGGTATAAAGCCCAGTGTTAATAATGTAGAGAACATAAGCCCGGCCATAATTCCGACTGCCATTGGTTCCCACATTTCGCCACCTCCTAGATATAAAGGAAGCAAACCAAAGACAGTTGTTGCCGTTGTCAGCAAAATCGGGCGCATGCGACGCTGTGCAGCTTCGATAATAGCGTTTTGAGGAGGTAATCCATTTACCTCAATCTCCATTTTTATTCGCTCTAATAATACAATCGCATTATTAATTACAATACCCGCTAAAGAAATAATACCCAGTAATGTAATAAATCCAAAGAAACTATTGGCAATAATCAATCCCCAAATCACACCAATAACCCCCAGTGGAATCGTCATCAAAATAATAAAAGGCTTACGCAAAGAGTTAAACTGCATCACCAATAAAATGACGATAATAAACACAGCAATCGGCAGTTTTTCAGCAATAGACTGACTAGAAGCACCCGAGGATTCTAACTCACCGCCGTATTCAAAATAGAAACCTAGTGGCCAATTTTTGCTATTTTCTTCCAACCAAGGCGTTAATTCAGCAAAACCTTCACTTGCAGTAAAAGCACCCTTAAGCTGAGCCCCGACTGCAACCGTTTTTAAGCGATCACGGCGTAAGATTTTAGCAGGCTCCCACGCCACATTAATATCCGCCACTTGCACCAGAGGAACTGCGTTACCTGTTGCTTGAGAGAATATTGTTAACGACTCAATTTTGCCTAGGTCTTGCCGGTCGGCAAACTCTGTTCTTAAAATAACAGGAATCGACGTAGTGCCTTCACGGTACTCTGTCATTTCATAACCGCTCAAGCCTGTTTGCAATGAAATAGCAATATCTTTGCTCGTCACCCCAGCGCGCTTGGCTTTTTCTTGATTAATATCAACCGTCAGTTTCTTAATTCGCTGCCCCCAATTATCAGTGACATTTTTTAAGCCTTTGATAGAGGATAATTCTTGCTTAAGATCACCGACAATATTGAACAACTTATCAACATCATTACCATAGATACGCACTTCTACTGGATTAGTTACCGCTTTACCATTACCAATCAATCTTGCACTCGCTTGTGCATCAGGGTGATGCTGATTGATATACGCCTCAATTTTTGGCATTAACTCCAAGTTCACACTCGCACCTGTGGTATTAATAACCATAAAGCTATATCGAGAGCTCGCAGGCTTAGGACTGTGTGTTAATAAATAGCGTACGCCACCAGACCCCACATAAGTAATCCAGTTACGCACCCCTTCAGGATTACTTTCTGTCGCTTTTAATGTCTCAAGATACTGTTCAATATCTTTAATCACCCAATCGGTTTGTTCAATGGCAGTACCTACCGGTAATTCGACATCCAGCGTAAAGAATGGACGATCTGAAGGTGGGAAGAAAATATTAGGGATCAGCGATAGCGCTTTAATACTGATAAAGAATAACAAAACAACAACCGCAACCGTTGCGACTCTGTTCTTTAATAAAAATAATAAGAAGCCACGATATTTAGGATAAAGGCCTTTATCAAAAACACTATCATCTGCTACAGCACCTTTTTTAACTTTCAGAATGAAAATACACAATAAAGGAATCATGGTCAGACTCAGCAACCAAGAACATAATAACGTTATCGTCACCACTTGAAATAATGCAGCTGTATATTCACCCATCGCCGATTCTGCCAAGAAAATAGGCAGGAAAGCGGCTGAAGTGGTTAAGGAAGATGTTAGTAAAGGAACTTTTAATTCGTTGGCAGAAGAAATAGCGGCTTCCGTAGGCGACTTACCATTATTCATTTCTACCATGATGCTTTCCGACATCACAATGCCGTTATCCACCAGCATGCCCAAGGCAATAATAAGCGCGGCTAACGAAATTTGATCTAAGCCAATAGCAAAATAATCCATCACAAAAATAGTCATGATCATACTTGCAGGTATCAAAGCAGAAACAACCAAACCTGTGCGTAGACCTAAGCTGAATAGCATGACAGCTGCCACGACCGCAATGGCTTGCATGAGGTTATCCATGAAGTCATTTACTTTATCTTCAACTTCTTTGGGTGAAGAGTTTACCATTTCAAATTCAACACCGATCGGTAGTTGCGCTTCAAATTTCTTCACGGTTTCCAGCACATCATAACCCAGACCAATATTATTACCGCCCTCACGCATGCCGATAGCGATTGCTAAGGCAGGCACACCCGAGCTGCGAACAAAGCTTGTAAGTGGGTCTTTATAGCCACGTTTAATCGTTACTATGTCTTCTAGGTAAATTAAATCGCTACTGCCCGGTAACAATAGCGTGGTACGGCGAATATCATCAAGAGATTCAAAATTACCCGATGGCTCTAATTCGATACGCTCTTTACCCACTCGCACCGATCCCCCTGGCATCACAACGTTTTGTTGAGCGAGTATCTGGCTTAATTGCAATGGGGTAAGGTTCAACTCTGATAAGCGGGCATTATTGTATTCGATGTAAATACGTTCATCTTGAACACCATGAATCTCTACCTTTGCCACATCAGGTATTCGCAAAAATTCATCCCGTGCTGCATCGGCGACTTCTTTTAGCTCGGCATAGCTGTAACCTTCTCCGGTGAGGGCTGCGACGATACCAAAGATATCACCGAAATCATCATTAACGTTCGGGCCTATCGCCCCCTCAGGTAAGTCACTGGCAATTTTATCCACCTTACGGCGCAAGTTATCCCAGATAGGTCGCATATCGGTATAACTTTCTTTGATATTAACAGTAACAATGGAGACGCCTGTTCTAGATTCACTGGTTACAAAATCTAACTCAGGAATCTCTTGCACAACCTTTTCAATTTTATCTGAAATGAGTTTTTCAATTCGGTCAGGACTGCCACCAGGAAAGTAGGTGATCACCTGAGCGGCACGAATAATGAAACCTGGGTCGTATGCACGGGGGATATTATTAAAGGCATTGATGCCTAGCAAAATCATGACCGCCAAAAAAACCAGCGTCGTGCGGTTATTTTGAATGGCTAAGCGTGTAATATTCATGCTTAACCCTCAGCCATAATACGAACGGTTAGACCTTCCGTCATTTTACTCATACCGGCAGTAATCACTTTATCGCCAACATCTAAGCCTTGAATTACTTGCAATCCATTTTCATTCAATTCGCCAACTACCACAGCGCGACGCTGGACTTCAGCCCTATTCTCTATTGTCTCGTTAGCCAAGTAGACAAAACGACCTTGGCCATCTTCTAATACAGCGTGCGCCGGTACGTACACTTCATTTAGCTCTTTACCATCTGATTTATGTTCAGCAAATACCCGTGCGCTCATACCGGGTAATAAATTAATATCTTTAGGTGCAGCCATGACAAATTTTACCGCATACGTTTGGGTTTTCTCATCGGCTCGTGTAGAAACTTCTTTAAACGTCAAAGGATAATGATTTTCTTGATTACCATCGAAGACTGCATATACAGGCTGTGCTTTTTCTTCACGCTTTATTTTAATCATCACACTTTCAGGTAGGTTAATGCGTACTTCAAATGCAGACAAATCTTGGATGACGGCAAAAGTGACCGAAGAGGATATTTTCTCAAAATTTGATAATAACTGTTTCGCGACCACACCTGAGAAAGGCGCCTTAAGTTTTGTATATTTCAAATTCTGCTGGGCACTTTCTAGTTGAGCTCTCGCATTACTTTGCTGAGCTTTTAGCTTTTCATAATCAGCGGTGCTGATTGCACCTTGTTTAATCAAACTTTTAGCGCGGTTAAAATCAGCAGACGAACGATCAAAATCAGCCTGCGCAGCATTTAACTTAATACTAAAGTCTGTTTGATCCAATATCGCTAATACTTGGCCTTTCTGAATAAAGTCGCCTTCTTTAGTATTAACAATCTTTAATTCACCACTCACACGAAAACCAAGTTCAGCCGTTTTATTCGCCTCAACTACTCCTGCAAATGATTTTGTCGTTGTACTGCCTAAGCTAACGGTCATGGTACGAACTGGTTTTAAAACAACGACCTCTTCTGTAGGAGCAACCTCTTTTTCACCGCAAGCCAACAGACTTGATAACAATAAGGTTGCCAACGATGTCTTAGCTAATGTTTTTATAATACTGACTGATGTTATGTGATTTACACACTTCATTATAATTTCCCTTGAATAATATTTTTATATTTTAATTAGACATCCACGAAGCAATATTTCTTAGATGCCTTTATCTATTTAATTAATTGAATTAAGGATGAAAACCAAACGACAGCATCAATACCGGAGTATCTGCTACATCCAGTTCTGCTTCGATACTGCTATCAACATCCAGATTTAACTTTCTTGATAGGCTCTGCCCTAGTTCTAGAGTGGCCCACATTTTAGGTTTAAATTGATAGCGCACACCCGCAGCGGCAATCCAACTGGTATAAGAAATATTGAGTTTTTCATGCTCTGGAGTTTCATAACGCCAATTACCCCCCACTGGAGCTAATGACGTATAGGTGCTCCAATCATTCTTCCAACGATATTCAGCTTTTGTAATTGGGAATCCCAGATCAAGTTGCAAGCCGTCTAAGACATTATATTGATAAGAGATTAAAGGAATCGGCTTATATTCACCAAATAAACGGTTAAAACCAATCCCCATGGTCCACGCACTTACGTCAGTTGATTGATAGCGCCAAATAGCAAGACCCATAAGCGAAAATGCATCTTCATCAATAGCATCTAAATCGGAATGTAAACTAGGGGTTACTTGAATTATTTGTGTCCATTCATCCCCTCTAGGCGTTACGACCATTAATGGTATTTTTACTGTATAAACTTCTTGATTGTCGGTATCCACGTTATCAAATCGAAACGCTGTTTTTTCCAGACTTAACGTTGGAATTAAAAAACTATTGCCAAAATCGTACTTACCAATGGGAAGCTTAACCTGAGTATAATCCATGGCTAATTCAGGAGCAGATTTCTCAATCGATGCAAAATCATAAGACTGATGTTTAAGCCCCATTGCGAGATCTTTTGGTACCACATACGAAGATTCAAATTCTGAAGTCTCAGCACTTGCTGAAGCTGATAACACGACTAAACAAGCGATTTGGCCCAGTTGATTAATATTCACAATTATTTGACCCTATATGATCTAAAATACGTTTTTCAATAATAGCGCAATAATCCCATTCGTATGTAAAAAGCGCATATTTATTGGGGCTCCAGCGATGTTTCACATTCACTATTTTCCAACAAGGCTATTTGATTGTCCTCTCCTAAATCTGTTAATTGCTTACACTGATTAAAAGTAAGAAAGTTTTTATCACCCTCTATAACAAGCTCATCAATAACAACATCGCTCTTCTCCATAGAAAGCATATTGCTATCGCCTTTGATAACTAACCGTTCAATATAAGAATCCTGCGCAATAATAATTTCGTTATAACTCCCTTCGATCACAATGCGCCTTAAGTTACCTCTTAAAAGCAAAGAGTTATGATCGCCTTTAAGTTCAAAATCATACAACTCATCATGGTCAATCGTTTCATCTTCAGCAGACATTGAACGTACCAATACCGCGACTGACTTATCTTCTTGATCATCATCCTCGGCATTCGTCAGCTCCACCTTACAAGCCGCTAGACCGACACTGATGACAATAAGCAATACCACTTTCATACTCGTATTCAATAAGTTCATATCTCATCCTACGTATTATTAATATCGTTCAAGTTTCCTTCTACATACATTCCCACACAGACACTCAACCATCAATCATTAGTCCCATTAGGAATACCAGCTAGTCAGAAGCTTCATTATTCAAGCCACCCTCACCTCGTTACATTTAATCCACATCTTAAGTAATCAAAATTCTCAGCAACAAAAATAGTAACGAGGAACATTATGAAAAATTACTCACCTTTAGGCCTTACGGCGATTGCGCTAGGCAGCTCACTAATGTCATTACCCGCATTTTCAGCAGGCCTGCAACTTATGCCAGGTTCTCCCAATTCAGGTACAGCAGGGGCTGGACATGCTGCCATGGGATTAGGTGCGGGCTCTGCTTGGGCTAACCCAGCCACAATGACCCTAGTAAAAGGCCAGCACATAGGTTTTGGGGTGATACACGCAAAAACAGACGTCCAATTTAACGGCGAAGAAGAAGCTTCAAATAATGCTCTGCGCCCAGGAGACCCCGATCCTTATGTCAACGGCGGGAATGCTGGCGGCAGTATTAACATCCCCTCTTTTTCCTACGTTAACAGCCTAACCGACGACATTAGCTTAGGGTTTTCACTTGTTGTGCCTTTTGGTAACTCACTAGATTATGATGATGACTGGGAAGGCAGTAATGTCGCGACTCACATCAGTATGCAAACACTTCAAGCCATGCTTCATGCTGGCGCCAA
>MAAB01032366.1_pt1 | contig 23332 bp, 22 predicted proteins | sample 1115991 | NCBI WGS metagenome assembly MAAB01 (sample SAMN04961124, study PRJNA320927) | seawater metagenome | isolation source: sample BD02T18 sea water enriched with oil for 18 days | place: USA:Gulf of Mexico | collected 2013-07-27
TATTATGTGCCAAGGCCTAATTTTCCTTTTGTATTACGTTGTTTGTTCGCACTTGCATTGTAACACTTATCGAGAATTAGGCCTTTTTTATGTCAAACTGTGGGACAGCAGTGATATTAATACTATTATTGATAGTTATGATGAAACGGGAAGTTTTTATGCTTTATCTTTGTCAGAACAAAGAGAAGAGTCATTGGCAACGGCTTTTGGTGTTAAATCAGCGTACGTATTGAATACCAAAAAAGCCGTTTATATACCATCGTTGGAAGTGGAGTGGGTACATCAATATAATGAAGATGCCAGAACCATTGAGGCGACTTTTGCTCAATCTCCTTCATCAGGCTCATTTTCTATTGAAACGCAAAAGTCAGATAGAGATTACTTGAATGCGGCATTTTCTGTTTCGGCAATGTTCTCGGGAGGTAAATCAGCTTTCTTTAGGTATGATACTTTACTTGGAGAAGACGACCGAACGAGCGAAAGTTATACGCTGGGCGGACGATACGAATTTTAACGTACAAGCTTTAACGTACGAATTCTAAATAGTTGAGACATGTAATGTTGATTGAAAAAATCAAAAATAGAGAAAGCGGGATTGTGCTTTATGGGATAACACCTCCTAAAAAAGGCACGAGCTCAGAAAAAATTGAAGACATATCAGCAAGACAGATTCAGCGTTTACAAGGCCTTAATGTTGACGGTTTGATTCTTTACGATATTCAAGATGAAAAGTCTCGAACCTCAGAGGAACGCCCATTCCCGTATATGGAAACACTGGACGCTTATTCTTATAGTGAAAAGCATTTAAGCTCTCTCGCTATACCAAAGGTGATTTACCGTTCGGTAGGTAAATATAGCGAATCAGAGCTTCGTGAATTTATGACAAGTGCGTCACCTGAAGAGGTGTTAACCGTGTTTGTGGGGTCGCCTTCCAAAAATCAAGGTGTCACCTTGACGATGAATGAGGCTTATCAGCTCAGAAAAGATGCAAATAGCAACATCTTACTCGGTGGGGTTACGATTTCTGAGCGTCATCAGAGTAAGGGTGATGAGCATATACGGGTGTTTAACAAAATTGCTCAGGGTTGTAGTTTTTTTGTTTCACAGGGCGTTTATGATGTTAACGCCTCCAAAGACTTTTTATCGGAATATTATTATTACGGATTAGAGCATAACATCCCGTTGGTACCTATCTTATTTACGTTAACACCCTGTGGTTCCCTGAAAACGCTGCAATTTATGAAGTGGTTAGGCATTAGTGTGCCTAAGTGGCTGGAAAATGACCTCGTTCATTCTAAAGATATTCTTCAAAAATCGGTGGATTTCTGTGAACAAAGTTGGCGCGAATTAAAGCAATTTGCCGATGAGAAGGGTATTCCTGTCGGTTGCAATATTGAAAGTGTCGCCATTCGAAAAGTTGAAGTGGATGCTTCGATAGATCTGTTACGACGGATTAGTTAGGTGAAGTTGTAAGCATTTTCGCCTAATCCTGTTTTGTTGCTGATTGTAGGGGATGGTTTACTCTTATAAGGATGTTGCCCGACTCTTTGGGTAATCCGCCTTGTCTGTAAGCCTTAGTTTCAATGAGTAATTCAAATTTATGTCGGATGAAAATAAACAACGAGAATTGGTCCAAGCAGTAAAATACCTTCGGTTAACTATTCCCCGCATGAGTAATTTAGAAATTCCTATTACACCAGAGAATTACACGGTGTGGTATGAATATACCAGCGGTGCGAACCTAGAGTTAAACAAAGCAGTCGATGATTTATTAAATTCAGGAATGGAGTTTACCTCGGAGCTTAACCGTGAATTGTATGATACGTATATTACCAGTTTGCCTAGTGGGAAGCTGGTTGGGGTGCAGGGAGAAACAGAGCTAATTGTTCGTAATTTATTGACTGAAATAAAAGGGATGTATGACGGCACACAAAGTTTCTCTAGTGCGTTAAAGAGTAGTCAAGAAGAGTTAATGGCAAACCCCGATATATCATCCGTTAGTCGGCTGGTTGGAAACCTTATTGAAGAAACAGACAAAGTAAAAAAAACCAATGCGGCCATGGAACAAAAACTAATCACCATGAAGGAAGAGGTGGATGTTCTAAAAAGTGATATGGAAGCGCTAAATGTTGCTGCGCTTACTGATCAGTTAACAGGTATATCTAACCGTCGGGCTTTTAATGAAGAAATTGAACGATTGTTGAAAAGCTATAAAAACAGCAGTCAGTTGTTTTCACTGCTTATTATCGATATTGATCATTTCAAACAATTTAATGATACTCATGGGCACACGGTTGGAGACATGGTGCTGACGTTTGTTGCAAAAATGCTTAAAAAAGGTGTTAAAGGTACGGATTCTGTAGCCCGTTATGGGGGGGAAGAATTTGTGGTTTTACTTCCTGATACTGACTATGACGGGGCTAAGGTAGTTGCCCAGCTGTTAGTGGATAAAGTAGCGCAAACAAAGTTAACGATGAACGAGAAAGAGAAAAAATCTTTGGGCAACGTAACAGTATCTGTTGGAGTTGCATTAATATCATCAGCAGACGATGCCTCCAGCATTGTTGAGCGTGCAGATCGGGGATTGTATGCTGCAAAAGAGCAAGGCCGAAATCGTGTGGTAGGGGAAAAAGAACTACCTACTGAATAATCTAACGATAAAGCCGTCAGTAGGTAGTATTACATTTACATTAATTACTTATTTTGGGTTCCCCCCATTGCCTTAAAAGCGGTATTTCTCCTACCCATACGGGTAGAGCCATATCTTCTGGATCATCAATAGGCCCTCCGGTTCTGATTTTTACAGCACCCTCGTCAATTTCCATACAAAGCAACGTTGTAGCGGCAAGCTCTTTTGCATTGGGTGATCGAATATGTTGCCAGCGCCCCGTTTCGAGCTGTTCAACAAATGACTGATAATACTGTAGCTGTGTTGCCTCGTCGTTCACTATAGAAAACTTCCCAAACAACACCGCTGAACGATAGTTAGCGCTATGATGAAAGGCTGACTTCGCCATCACCCAGCCATTTAATTCGGCAAAAGAAACACATGTGTTATTACCGTTTGTGAGCTGCTTTATCAAACGGCTGCCTCTACTTCCATGAACAAATATAAGGTTGTCGACACGCCAGCAGAGCATGGGAATTGATATAGGGGACTCATCTTGGATAAAACAGATATGCGCCATCATTAGGTCGTCAATAATTGGGAATAATTCATCCTTCTTATAACTTGCTCTTGTTGATGCTCTTTTTACTTCAGATTGCTTTGTTTTGGCTAACACCGTACAGCTCCTTACTTCTTTGATGTTTCAATGATTGGATCTGACGCAAGTATTGGCTATTATTGGTTCCTAGGTAAGTTCCAGTTTTTTGGTTTTGATGGGTCCAGTATTATGATTGTAGTGGATGTTTTGAGAGATTTTGAGTTCGAGACTGATTCAAGTGTTACGTTGCAAGTGCAGCTATATCAAGCCTTGAAGTCACGCATATTAACGGGGAGATTGACCGCCTCGACGCGTATACCGTCGAGTCGCCAGTTTGCATCGTCTTTATCCGTTAGTCGAAATACTGTAAATGGGGCGTTAGAACAGCTCAAAGCAGAAGGTTATATCAAAACTAAGCAGGGGGCGGGGCACTATGTTTCTGATGAGTTGCCGGAGAGCTTCTTATTGGTACATAAAAAACCTGATGTTAGCCTACTCTCAAAAACGGTGAATGCTAAGGGGCTTGGTGTTTCAGGCTTTGGATGTACTGTCTTAGGGGAGCTGGTATCTGATGAGGTGAGCAATGACCTTCCTATTGGGGTTGAGAGGGTTGAGAGGTCTGAGGTAAAAAACACTAGCTTTGAAGCGGGAGTGCCTGATTTAAAAGCATTTCCAATTAAAAAATGGGGGCAAATTACGAGTGATAATTTGCGAATAGCGTTAATGGGTTACGATTCCCCTCAAGGTTATGAGCCGTTACGTCGGGTACTGGCTGATTATTTACGCTCATCCAGAGGTTTAGAGTGCTCCTTGGATCAGGTCATTATTACTGTCGGGGCGCAGCAGGCAAGTAGCATTGCACTGCACGTATTGCTTAATGAGGGGGATACCGCCTATGTGGAAAACCCAGGTTATATAGGGATGCGAAAAGCGATCGCCGCTCGGGGGGCGAATGTTCAGGGGATAGACGTTGGTGAAGAAGGGATAGATATAACGCAGTTACCTTCAAACCCCACTGGCAAGCTCATTTGCCTTACACCTACACATCAATATCCTATGGGGGGTATTGTACCGCTTGGTAATCGATTACGTATTTTACAGTGGGCGGCGACGCATGGCATTTGGGTTGTTGAAGATGATTATGACAGTGAATATCACTACGATCATAAACCAATAGCAGCAATGCAGGGGCTGGGGTTAAAGGAGCAAGTTATCTATATTGGCTCCTTTAGTAAAGTGTTGTTTCCAGCATTGCGATTAGGTTATATGGTTGTGCCCAAACGATTAGTGAAGGCTTGTGTAGCGGCAAAAACCTATATGTCAGGGCAGTCTCCCATTATAGATCAAGCAACAACGGCTGAGTTTATTCAGTCCGGTTTATTCCTTCGCCACTTGCATCGCATGCGGCTATTATATGAAAAAAAGCTACAGGCGATTTTGGAGGCTTGTAACAAGCACTTGTCTAATGTTGCAATCCCAATTTACTCAGGGGCAGGCATGCATATTGTTTTAACGTTTAAATCAGCCGTATTAAAGGGTGTTAATGATAAAGATGTTGTTCATGCTATGAATAAACTGCAGATATATGGCAGTGCGTTGTCCTCTTATTATGTAAATACTCCAAAATATCAAGGTTTGGTGTTAGGTTTTGCAAATACGGATGTGTCAAAAATGGATGGAGGCATTGATAAAATCGGACAAGCAATTGATAACGTGTTCTGATTTTTAATGACGATTCTATACTGAAATAGATTGATACACATTCCTCTTCTCTGCCTGTAGAGTTTGTTGATGAAAAAAGAATGTTTTTGTAATCTATCAGTCTTGCACCGTATTTTATCAATAGTGGTAAGGTAATTTAGTGATTCACAACAAGGAAAATTTATGACTACGTATCAATCTGAATACCAACGTTCCGTTGCTGATGCAGAAGGTTTCTGGAAAGAAAAGGCGGAGAATTTGGATTGGTTTACACCACCCTCTACGATTTTAGGTAGTGATGACAATGGTGTGCAGCGCTGGTTTGTTGATGGAGAACTAAATACGTGTTATTTGGCGTTAGATTATCACGTACAGAATGGTCGAGCAGATCAGTGTGCGTTAATTTATGACTCACCTGTTACGGGGAATAAAACACAATTTACCTATAAAGCACTTTTGAATGAAGTTTCGTTAGTCGCCGGTGCGTTAAAGAATCTTGGCGTAAAAAAGGGCGATACCGTTATTATTTATATGCCAATGATTCCAGAAGCGGTATTTGCAATGTTGGCTTGCGCGCGATTAGGGGCCGTTCACTCGGTGGTTTTTGGTGGTTTTGCCGCTAATGAGTTGGCGGTACGGATCGATGATGCAAAACCCAAAGTGGTGTTGGCTGCATCATGTGGGGTAGAGCCGAAACGAATTATTCACTATAAGCCATTGCTGGATGACGCAATTAATACGGCAAAACATAAACCTCAACATTGCATGATATTTCAACGGCCAGAATCTACAGCAAAGCTTGATCAACCTTATGATTTGGATTGGACTGTACAGGTGTCTAAGGCAACCTGTGTGGATTGTGTACCTGTGAAAGCAACGGATCCACTGTATATACTTTATACTTCTGGTACTACCGGAACACCCAAAGGTATTCTTCGAGATAATGGTGGCCATGCGGTTGCGATGAAATATAGCATGGAAGCTATTTATGATATGAAGCAAGGAGATGTCTTTTGGGCTGCTTCGGATGTGGGGTGGGTCGTTGGCCATTCCTATATTGTTTATGCCCCCCTAATTCATGGATGCACCACGGTTTTGTATGAAGGTAAACCTATTGGTACGCCAGGTGCGGGCGCATTTTGGCGAGTAGTTTCGGAATATAACGTCAAAGCATTGTTTGCTGCCCCAACGGCATTTCGTGCTATCAAAAAGCAAGATTCAGAGGCGAAATTGGCGAAAGAATATAATCTTGATTCTTTACAAACCATTTTTATTGCAGGGGAGCGCTTGGATCCGCCAACGTATCATTGGTTAAATGAAACTTTTCAACGGCCTATAATTGATCATTGGTGGCAGACAGAAACGGGTTGGGCGATTGCTGCAAATATGGTGGGAATTGAACGGTTACCTACTAAGCCGGGGTCATCTTGTGTACCTACGCCGGGCTTTAATATCGAAATTATAGACGACGATGGGAATGTATTGCCGGTTGGGGAACAGGGTAATATCGCCATTAAATTACCTATGCCGCCTTCATGTTTACCAGGTATTTGGCAAGATTTCTCTCGATTCCAAAAAGTCTACTTAGACCCGATTCCCGGTTATTACCTTTCTGGTGACGGTGGGTATTTTGATGAAGATGGATATTTATTCATCATGGGGCGAATCGATGATGTCATTAATATCGCGGGGCATCGTTTATCCACTGGACGAATGGAAGAGGTGGTTGCAGCACATTCTGTGGTGGCTGAGTGTGCTGTGGTTGGAATTAATGACGATTTAAAAGGGCAGTTACCCGTTGGGTTTGTTATTTTAAAAGACGGTGTTGATATATTGGAAGAGCAATTACGTGAAGAAGTTGTCGCGTTAGTGCGTGGAGATATTGGCGCAATTGCATGTTTCCACCAGGTGCATGTGGTTTCCCGTTTACCAAAAACACGATCAGGAAAAGTACTACGTAAGGTCATTCGGCAAATAGCCCATGGTGAAGAGTTTGATGTACCCTCTACTATTGATGACCCTGCGAGTTTAGATGAGTTTTTTACCTTGCTGGCCCCAGCGTGAGGTTTTTGTGATTATGATGTAACATTGAATAGAAGGCTTAATATGTTGCTGCTGGCTTTTTGATGAAGTCCAGCATGCAAAAACTTTCTATTCATTGGTTTTTTTGAGAACTTATTTCATGTTTGAAATAGCTGGAATTGATCATATTGTTTTAAGAACAACAAAGTTATCAGCAATGATGAGCTTTTATTGCGATATTCTTGGTTGTTCTGTTGAGAGAAAAACCACTGAAGATATAGGGTTGACCCAACTTCGTGTTGGGAATTCCCTAATTGATTTGGTCGTAGTTGATAGTCAGTTAGGAGCGCTTGGTGGTGGTGCGCCTACGTTAACGGAAAATAATCTTGATCATTTCTGCTTACAGTTAAAACCAATTTCTGAGTCTGGGATAAAGCAGCATTTGTTGTCCCATGGCATTTCAGTTGATGATTTCTCGAAACGTTATGGTGCTCAAGGCTTTGGCCCATCGTTATATATTAAAGACCCGGAGGGGAATACGGTTGAGTTGAAGTCTCAGATCTAATGGTAGGTTTACGTAAGAGCAGTAAGAAGGTTTGCTGGTTGCCTTGCGATGGGTATGGCACGTTAAGTGGTAGAGCGGACTAAGGAGGTGAGCCTGCTTGATTTTCACATATTCAGCAGGCAATATTGTGTTCATTTTGTCATCTGTATCCATGCAGCAATAACATAGGGCACATACAATGCAACGAATACCGTCTCAGTCGAACCCAATAGTTAAAACTGCACTCAATAAACTACTTCCGTTAATGCTAAGTCTTGACCGTGTTAGTACCCCACAACAGTTATTGGAAGAGGGTAAAAACTTCGATAGGCTTGGGCGTATGGCCCCTTTGTCAGTGGGGGTAAAGAAAAAATCTTTTTTTATAAACCATATTGAATGTGAATTGCTCACTCCCCGTAAACCTAAAGACGGACTTTTGTTTTATATTCACGGTGGCGGTTATTGCGTAGGTTCAGTTGACAGTCATCGATCATTGGTGGCGTATTTGGCAAAAAAATTAAATCGCCAAGCTATTGTGTTTAGTTATCGTAAAGCACCTGCGCACCCTTTTCCAGCAGCGATAAACGACGCACTGGAGGTATACCAATGGGTCTTGCAACAAGGTTACAACCCCAATGAGGTTGTTTTTGCAGGTGATTCTGCTGGTGGTGGAATGACATTATCATTGCTAAAAAGAAATCGGGATTTAGGATTACCCCAACCAGCTGCTGCATGTTGTATATCTCCTTGGGTGGATAAAACGCTTAGTGGTACCTCCATGGAGTCGAATGAGGCGAATGAACGGATTTTATCGAGAGGAAAACTAAATCTTTTTGCCGATAGTTATTGCGCTGATCTAGCAAGAGATAATCCAAAAATATCACCATTGTTTGGTGATCTTCGAGGTTTACCTCCAACACTTTTCCAGGTCGGAGGTAGCGAGATTTTATTGCAAGATTCTGTTCGTACGGTAGAGAAAATTCGCGCTGAGGGCGGGGTAGCTGAATTAGAAGTTTGGGATGATATGCAGCACGTTTGGCATTATATGTATCCGTTGTTAAAGGACGCTAGGTTAGCTATCACAAATATGTGTGACTTTTTTGAAAGAAAATTGGCTATATGATTTTTTGGATAAAGTGAAAAGAAGGTTTGTTATAGTTTAATAACAAGTCGTGCAATATCTTCACCTTTTATTTCTGCCGGAATTGCACAACAAAGCAATACCTCATCATCATTCACAGCCGAAGAATGTTCTGTCTGATAAGACACCTCTCCAGAAATAAGTTGGGTTTTACAAGCTCCACATTGACCACTTCGGCATCCAAACTCCGGAGTGAAGCCATGAGCTTCGGCGAATTCAAGTAATGACCCGTCGCCTTCTGACCATGCTTGCTCGACGTTTGAATCGGTGAATTCAATAATCGCCTCTTTTGCAGCGGGGCGTGGGGTAAATGTTACTGTTGCTTCATCGTGGTCTCGAGTTAGTGATGCTGGGCCAAACTCCTCTGCAGCTATTCTTGCATCACTTACTCCTAACCCTCGTATCATGTCATACATTGATTGCATGAATCCGCTTGGCCCACATAGGAAAAAGTCGTAATCATCTAGTGGTAAAACCGCCTGTAGTAACTCGGCGGAAATTCGTCCTTGTTGATGGACGTCTTTACCAGCGATGTCCGTTTTATCGGTTTGGCTTAATGCCCAGAAATTCCTTATTTGCTCGCCGGATTTATCAGCGATCTCATTTAGTTCATCGAAAAATGCCCGTTGGTATTTGTCACGAGCGGAAGTTATGAGGGTGAGAGGGCGAATATAGCGGGTGCGAAGGGCTTCGACTAGTGTGTGACGAGCCATAGATATCATTGGTGTAATGCCTATGCCGGCGGCCAATAATACCGCGGGGCGCTGGACGGACGCATCAAAGGTAAAAGCTCCGCTAGGGGCTTTCGCCAGAATCGTATCTCCTGGTTTTATATTATCGTGCGCGAAGTTAGAGAAAATTCCATTAGGCAGTACTTCTGTTGGTGTGCCTTGATTGGGGCTTGTTTCGCGTTTAATGCTAATTCGTAACCTATTATCAGCTGGGGCGCTGGATATTGTGTAGGTTCGAATCTGCTCGTGGCCATTAATGTCAGATTTAACCGTTAGGAATTGACCGGGTATAAATGTTGGTTTCTGGTGCCCTTGGGGGAGTAAATGAAATGATTTAATAACGCTACTTTCACTGATGACATCTGACACAGTATAAGGCAACCACTGATTTTTTTGAGTTTCAGCTTGCCGTAATTTTTCAGCTTCATCCCATGTGCCGGTTAATAAACTGTTGGGGGAGAAGTCATTCAGTTTCCATCGTAGGGGTAATCCACTTTTTATCCAATATCCATGATCAATATGGAATTTCCATAATCGCTCTGCACCTTCAAAAAATGTGGCGTCGGGACTGTCTGATTTGATATCGTCCCATATGATCTCAACGGTTCCGGTGACAGTGAATACGTTACCGGTTTCAAAATCGATAAATAGTAGTCCAGCTTTTGGGTTTTCGACAAAGTTTCCGAAGGTGTTGAAATGAAAGTTTCCCAAATAATCAGGGGTTGTTAAGGTGTTTTCGTTATCAACTCGGATGAACCCAGGCCTTCCTCCTCGGTGAGACACATCGGCGCCATCACTCGCCACGTTCTCTCCACTGTTGGCGTAGCTGGCGACAAAAAAAGTGTCGCTTTTTTTAATAAGCTCTTGGGCTTGTTGATCAAAAGTTGTTAATTTAGTGACTTCTGGTTGTGGTATGGAAGAAGGAGCAAGCTTGATCAGTTCGCGGTCTTGAATATATTGGGGGCAGTTACCAAAGGCTTGGTCAACACAGAGGGTGATTTGGTTGTTTGATGTCTCTGTAATATGTGCCGCCATTCGATTTCGGCGACGGCTGGTTAGTTCGATACCCAATAAACCTAATCGTGCTTTTTCTTCTAACGCATTATTTAATGGGTCTCCTTTGATTGGAGATGCATTTATATTCAATGTTTTGTTGTTGCTTGAAGTAATGAACCCTGGATTATTAAATAGAAAAGATGCCCATGGCCATCCAGTTTTGTCACTGTGCCCAATAAATATAAACGGAAGTTGTTGATAGAAATCTCTGTGTTGTTCTGGCATATGGTCGCGAATAACACGACTGCCAAACCGTTCCATTTTATCTCTCACACCTAATCGAGTTTGTGCAGCTTGCTCCCCTCGGTGAAACGGCGAGGGGGTGTCTAGGGTAGGTGTTTTAGGTGTGGTCATGGCAAGTACCTGTTACAGTTGATCCGGAATTATCGCATATAACACAGTACAAGTAATGCTATCTAATATGGTGGAGATAGCATTACTTGTACTGTGTTATATGAACATGGGTGTTGATGTTCAAAGATTAAGGATGGTTTCTTTTCATGAAACTTTCTATGTGAGTAACAATCACATCACCATCCTCTTCTAGGGCGAAATGTCCTGTGTCGAGAATATGAAAGTCAATATTCTTCAAATCTCGTTTGTAAGGGTGAGCGCCTTCTTCAGGGAATATATAATCGCCTTTTCCCCATACCAATAATGTAGGTGGCTGATGTGTTCTGAAGTATTTTTGCCATTCTGGGTAAAGCGCAGGGTTGGTTCCGTAGGAATAAAATAGTTCTAATTGAATGGCTTTATTCCCTGGACGATCAAGCTGTGCTTGGTCAACAATCCAGTTGTCTGGGCTGATCACTTCAGCATTACGTGTGCCGTTGGTGTACTGCCATTTTGTTGCACCAATGGTGAGTAGTGAATCACTGAGTACCTTTGCATTAGCTGCGTTTTTGTCCTTCCAGTACGCTTTAATAGGTTTCCAAAAATCACGTAGACCTTCGTCGTAAGCGTTACCATTTTGAATGATTAAACCTTCTACGCGTTCCGGGTGTTTTGTTGCGATACGAAATCCTACTGGTGCACCATAATCCATTAGATATAAGCTGTATTTTTCAGCTCCGACTTTTTCTAAAAATTTGTCGGTAACCTTAGCGAGAGTATCAAAACTATAATCAAAACTATCAACGCTTGGCATTGAACTATTACCGAATCCCGGATAGTCAGGGGCAATAACGTGATAGTCCTCTGCCAATTTTGGAATCAAGTCTCGATACATATGAGATGAGGTCGGGAAGCCGTGTAGTAGCACAATAGTGGGAGCGTTCACGGGGCCTGCTTCACGGTAGAAGATATCGAGGTTATCGACTTTGATGGTTTTATGTAAGGTTTGCGGAGCGGCGATTGCTGGCGTTGCAATTGCGAAGGATATTGCTGCAGCGCTGATGAATGTCTTAACGGAAGACGTAAAGCTGAATGTTGATGTGGCGTATGTCATGGTGTGTGTCCTAGCTTTTAGGGGAATAGCAAAATGTGAGTTGAAAAATTAGAGGAAATTTCGATCGGCAGCATCTATCGCTAATTCATTGATGCTTGCATCCCTCGTATGCATGAGGCCGTTTTCATCGAAATCCCAATGTTCGTTACCATAAGCGCGATACCATTGGCCGCTATCATCGTGATATTCGTACTCAAAATGCACGGCGATGCGACTCCCTGAAAAGCTGAATAGCTCCTTTTTGAGTGTGTAATTCAGCTCGCGATTCCATTTTCGGTGTAAAAGATCAGAAATAGCGTCTCGACCCTGCACAAACTCGTTTCGATTGCGCCACTGAGACTGTTCTGTATAGGCGAGTGCTATTTGTGCTGGGTCCCTACCGTTCCATAGGTCTTCAGCTATCTGTACCTTTTCTTTGGCGGATTCGAGAGTGAAGGGAGGGGTTATTGGTGTGTTCATATCAATACTCCTGATTTTTGGGTTGGTAAATTGGATCAAAGGAAACCGTTCTGTCTACCTTGCATTAAAGGTAAACCGATCGGTTTCTTTTGTCAATGATATTTCTTGCTTTTGATCTTTGTTTGTTCAGTTGAAGGGGACATGTCGATTTCGTTAGGCTGTGTCTACAGGGCCTATATTTGCATCTTGTAGCAAATTTTTCCGAAATGTGTTAAAAAGTAGGCCTGTTGTAGACCTATCGGTTTACCTTAGGTCGTTATTAGGAGGGGCTATGCCTGCAATATCAAAAAGAGAGCAAATTATTACTGAAGCATTGCGGCTTTTTTACCAAAATGGTTTTAACGCAACAGGGATTGATAGAATCATTACTGAGGCGGGTGTTTCTAAAAAAACCTTATACAATCACTTTCGATCTAAGGATGAGTTGGTATTAGCTACTCTACGCAAACGGGATGAGCTCTTTAGAAATAATCTAATGAGAGAAACAGAGCGTTTAGCATCAACACCTAGAGAGCAATTGTTGGCGGTTTTTGATGTGATTGCGGCATGGTTTCAGGAGAAGGGTTTCTCTGGCTGCATGTTTATTAATGCGGCTGCTGAATTCTCAGATACACAAGATCCGTGTCGTATTGTGAGTGCAGAGCATAAACGTTTAGTGTGTGATTATATTCGAGGCTTGGCAGAGCAGGCAGGTGCGAAAGACCCTGATAATTTATCAAAGCAACTTAATTTGTTAATAGAGGGAGCTATTGTTTGTACTTATGTTGGAGCAGATAGTGACGCTGCTGGTCGAGCAAAAGAAATGGCTAACGTTTTTTTACACAGCGCGTTGGACTAGTTTATTTACAGGTTTAATCAACAAGTTTTAACTACAGTACATACTTTTGAAGTGCTATCCATGAATAATGTATAAAAAATATACGTTAGCGATGCCTTATGATAAATAAAATATCCCTTTAATACATAAAGCATTGGCATGGTCGTGACTTTTGGGTCACTTTTTTATTAAACTACCTTTTCATTTCTGTGGTGTGTAGTTCAGTCAGTCTCTCACCATTACGCATGTGAACAAGGAGTATAAAATTGAAAGCCAACACAATTGATGAAGTTATTTCGTACATGGATGATATTGTTGCGTGGTCGAAAACACACAATAGCCGCGTAGGATATTTTGCTGCGTTGTACCGTAAAGTTACCATAAAAATAAAGCAGGAGATTGAGGTAGGAGGATTTGATGATAATTCTCGAATGGAAACATTCGATGTTATTTTTGCAAACCGCTATTTAAAGGCATTTTCGCAGTGGCGAGACGGAAAGAACCCGTCGATGGTTTGGCAAACTACCTTTCATGCTGTGGATGAGTGGCGACCACTTGTTGTTCAGCAATTATTTCTCGGAATGAATGCTCATATCAATTTGGACTTGGGTATTGCTGCAGCAAGAACTTCTCCTGGAGATGCTCTACCTGCACTCAAGAATGACTTTAATAAAATCAATGATGTTTTAGCATCACTGGTAGATTCCGTTATTGATGAGTTGTCCAAGATTTGGCCTCCATTGAAATTGTTGACGCTGAGTAAGGCAGATGATGTGTTGGTGAATTTCAGTATGAGCAAGGCGCGGGATCAAGCGTGGGCGTTGGCAAAGGTACTGGCACCGCTGGATGTTGCTGATCAGGAATATGAAATTAGGGATAAGGATTATGAAATGGCAAAGTTGGGTATGTTGATTGCAGATCCTGGGTTTCTTGTGAATGCTGCGATGTTGCCTATCCGTATCGGGGAGCGAGGAACTATTCAGCAAAAGATTGATGTTCTATCGCAGCCAACGGAAAAAATGAAAAAAGCTGAGCTTAATCTATTATTTGGTTTTTAGGCCTGTTGTTTCTTGGTTAAAGGTAAATGAAATCGTATCGAGATTGATGCGGAGTGACGCAATGTTAAGTTGTCTTTGAATGGAGGGTATATGAGACTTGGTGTCGATCTTGGCGGTACTAAAATTGAGGCAGTGATTTTGGATGAGGGCGGTGATGTGCTTTGGCGTCAGCGGGTACCTACACCTCAGCGAGATTACAACGCTACACTAAAGGCAATAGCTCAGTTGGTAGAAGAGGGTAAGTATTTTGCTGGTATTTGCGCTTCTACAACGATTGGAATAGGAACCCCTGGAGCAGAAGATAAACAAGGAAGAATGAAAAATTGCAATTCAACCGCGTTAAATGGACGGTATTTACGGACAGACCTTTCATCATTGTTGAAGTGCTCTATCAGTATTGCAAATGACGCAAACTGTTTTGCTTTAGCTGAAACGCTTGGCGGACAGGGAAAAAAATCATTGTCTTGCCATTCTAATGAGCGCCCCGTTGGTGACGTGCTTAATGTTGTGTTTGGCGTCATTCTTGGTACGGGTGTCGGAGGAGGGGTAGTGGTTGACGGTAAACTATTGAATGGCCCTAATGCGATAACTGGCGAGTGGGGGCATAACTTGATGCCGTTACAAGCCAGGGCGATGGCAGGCGAAAAGGAAGAGGAGCGGCAGTGTTATTGTGGCCGTATAAACTGTGTTGAAACATTTTTATCTGGCCCTGGGTTAGCGTTGAGTTATCAGCAGTGCTTCGGTGAAAAGCTGATACCTGAAGAAATTATCGGGCATATGCGTAATATCGAAAGTGAGCGACAGGAAAGCGCCGAGCTTATCTGGGGGGAGTACATGCAACAACTTGCAGCAGCGTTAGCGCAGGTTGTAAATATACTTGACCCGTCACTTATTGTTTTGGGGGGAGGTTTGTCGGCGGTCCCTGAAATATACCGAGATATAGTGCCTTTGATGAAGCCCCATGTTTTTACGGATGAATTTGATACGCCAATATTACCTGCGTTATTGGGCGATTCGGCTGGAGTGTATGGAGCTGCCTGGCTGGTTGACGGGATAACGTAGGTCTTGCAATCTGAGTGATGGGCTGGTTTGGTGCCGGGCTGGAGTCTAGACTGTAATAGCCCCCGATTTCCTGTTATTCTGTCCGTTTCAAATTGATATCTAACGGTCTTACTGACTCGTTTATCACTTATTTATTACAACAGCGTAATCAAGGGGAAATCCATGCCTGTTTATCGTTCTAAAACTTCCACCCATGGCCGTAATATGGCTGGGGCTCGCGCCTTGTGGCGTGCAACAGGCATGAAAGATGGCGACTTTAAAAAACCTATTATTGCTGTGGTTAATTCCTTTACTCAATTTGTCCCTGGTCATGTACATTTAAAAGATATGGGTCAACTGGTTGCTCGCGAGATTGAAAAGGCGGGCGGTGTGGCAAAAGAGTTTAATACCATCGCTATTGATGATGGTATTGCTATGGGTCATGACGGTATGTTGTATAGCTTACCGTCTCGAGATCTCATAGCGGATTCCGTAGAGTACATGGCCAATGCCCATTGTGCTGATGCATTAGTGTGTATTTCTAATTGCGATAAAATCACCCCCGGGATGTTAATGGCGGCCTTACGTCTTAACATTCCAGCGATCTTTGTGTCGGGTGGTCCAATGGAAGCGGGCAAAACAAAACTTTCAAACAAATTGATTAAGTTGGATTTGGTTGATGCAATGGTTGCTGCGGTTGATCCGAATGTATCTGATGAACAAGCAGAAGAGTACGAGCGTAGTGCTTGTCCTACCTGTGGTTCTTGTTCAGGAATGTTTACGGCGAACTCAATGAACTGCTTAACGGAAGCGTTAGGTTTATCGTTGCCAGGTAACGGCACCATGTTGGCAACTCACGCTGACCGTCGTCGTCTGTTTGAAAATGCTGGTAAAATGATAGTTGATATTACTAAGCAGTATTACGAGCAAGACGATGACTCGGTTCTACCAAGAAGTGTTGCAAACTTTGCAGCGTTTGAAAATGCGATCACGTTAGATATTGCTATGGGTGGTTCAACCAACACGATTCTTCATCTGATGGCAGCAGCCGAAGAAGCTGAAATTGATTTTACGATGGATGATATTGATCGTATGTCTCGTAAGGTGCCTCAGTTATGTAAGGTTGCACCGAACACCCCAGAGTATCATGTTGAAGATGTACATCGAGCCGGCGGTATTATGGCGATATTAGGGGAACTTGATCGAGCTGGCCTCCTTAATAGTGATTCTCCTACCATTCACAGTGCCACGTTGAGAGAAGCAATAGAGCGATGGGACGTTAAATGTAATGATGATCCAGCGTTACATGAATTTTTCCGCGCAGGTCCTGCGGGCATTCCGACGCAAACCGCATTTAGTCAGGATTGTCGTTGGGATACCATCGATGCGGATAGAGAAAATGGTTGTATTCGTTCTATAGAACATGCCTATTCTCTAGAAGGCGGTCTTGCAGTATTAAAAGGTAATATTGCAGAAGATGGTTGTGTTATTAAAACGGCAGGCGTTGATGAAAGCATTCTTGTTTTTAAAGGCAGGGCCCGTATTTATGAAAGCCAAGATAGTGCAGTAAAAGGTATCTTGTCTGATGAAGTGGTTGCAGGTGACGTGCTTGTTATTCGTTACGAAGGGCCAAAAGGTGGCCCTGGCATGCAGGAAATGCTGTACCCAACCAGTTACTTGAAATCAAAAGGTCTTGGAAAGGTTTGTGCGCTGTTAACGGATGGGCGTTTTTCTGGCGGAACCTCTGGGTTGTCTATTGGGCACGTGTCACCTGAAGCGGCAGCGGGTGGAGCGATAGCATTGATAGAAGAAGGGGATATTATCAATATCGACATTCCAAATCGTACACTTAATCTAGATATCTCCGATGACGAGTTAGCAAACCGCAGAGCTGCAATGGATGCAAAAGGACCTGATGGGTGGAAACATGTTGAAGATCGCCCTCGTAAAGTGAGCGCAGCGTTGAAAGCTTATGCGGCAATGGTAACCAGTGCTGATCGCGGTGCTGTTAGGGATGTTTCATTGTTAGAAAAGTAAGCGGTATTGGTGTTATAAAAACGGCTTCCTTGTGAGGCCGTTTTTATATTTGTTGTTCGTTGGATAGGTGTCGAGCATCACCTGTGATGGAGCGTCGAAATGAAATTTGAAAGTCACAGGAGAATAACCGGTCATGTCTGAGAAATTACAGGTGAGCAAGGAGACAGGTCTACTGACTTTTCTCAACACGAAGCTCAAAGGTTGGGCTCGCAATAAAATAAAGCAGCGATTGAAAACAGGATGCGTGTTGGTTAACGGTAAGCTTGTTAAGCAACATGATTACCTGTTAAAAGCCGGAGATGAGGTGGAGGTTCGGGCGGCCGCTAAGAATATGCAAAGTGGAAATATACAGCTAGAGATCCTGTATTCGGACAATGACCTTATTGCTATCAACAAACCTGCCGGATTATTGTCTGTGGCATCAGCTGATGAAAACAAACGCCATGCGCTTGCCATTCTTCGCAGTCAGCTTTCACGTTCCAAACGTAAGGTGAGTTTATGGCCAGTACACCGGCTTGATCGCGATACCTCGGGTGTACTGTTATTTGCCACTTCACGTGAGATGCGTGAAGACGTTAATGCTGGGTGGTCAAGGGCCGAGAAAACCTATCTTGCGGTGGTTGATGGTTGTCCGAGCCCAGAGCAGGGTACTATTGATCAGCCCCTGAGAATGGATGCTGAGAAGTATCACATGCATGTGGGTTCACATCCTGAAGCCAAAAATGCTATCACACATTTCTGTACTCAGCGTACGGTAAATGATCGGGCGTTGCTTGAAGTCCGGCTAGAGACTGGGCGACAACATCAAATTCGTGCCCACCTGGCCTGGTTAGGACACCCGGTGATTGGTGACCCTCGCTATGGTACTGATGGCCCTCGAATGGGACTGCATGCATTACGCTTAAGTATAAGGAGACCAAAAGCGGGCAAACGCCTCACTTTTGAGGCACCGGCACCTGATGATTTTCTTGATTTGATCCGATAGCAAGTTGCATTAAGCCTTGAGTGAGAAGGCTTCGTTGGGTATGGCAGAACCCTATGATTTCTTCTTCCGGTTATGATCCATCAGAATGTAACTTCTCCAATATAGATTTATTCTTAGTCTCATCAATCGGAGGCATTTTTGCATTTAGCTCCATGACTAAAGACTGATAATCTATATTTTTCCTTAATAAAAGGCCACCTGCAGCCACCAAGGCATTAACCTCGTCTTTGCCAAGTTCTAGACTGGTGGGCAAACTATTGAAAAAACGTTTTATTGATTTTTTGTGGATAGATGCAAAGCTAACTTCTATTAGTCTTACCTTTGCATCACCACCAGCTTCCTTAATAGCTTGTTCTATTGCATTGCCCTTACTAAATATGGTGGATCGAGTTTCTATATTGAGCCTTGCCATCATCGTGTCTGTTACCGCTCCTATAGTCTCTGTTATTGAAGGGCTTCTTGGTTTCAAATCCATTGGTTTGTCTGGCGTCACTTCCGAATTGACCAAGATAAGAGTGACTCTTTTTAAGTCCTTGATGGGAAGTCTTGAGTGATCAACACCTAACACATGAATGCGATCAGAGATCGCCCTTAACCCTAAATTGTCGGTGATACCGCCATCAACAAGATGTATATAGGGTCGCTTTTCGCTATTCAAATAACTTTGTATGGTTTCTTTTATTGCTCCTCGTTTTACTGTGTCCGTGCGCAGCGCCGAAATTTGTTTAAGGGTGTCAGACCGGTCATGCTGACACTGGTCGGAAAAATTTCGTATCACTACCGATGGAAACGCAACAGGAACAGCAGAAGAAGCCGTAACGGCCCTGGCCAACGAAAATGTTGTTAGATCTGAGCAGATGAGATCGAAGTTATCCTGTGTAAAACCAAAACGCGCGCCGCCTGATAGATCGGATGCGTTAATGAGTATAAAGGGGCGTTCGCCCTGTGGAATATCCCCAAAGTTTTTTCCCTTAAAAATAGTCCGATCGTAATACTCAATAGCTGACTCGGTGCGATCAAACCCTGTTGTTAGCGAACGAAATAAGTGGCTAGGACTGAATGTCTTGGAAAACAGCGCTTCTTCTACACTCAGGTGAAGAAAATTATTTTCAAACCCGGGAAACATATCATCACCAAAAGCCGCATAATATGCAGCAGTAAAACTTCCGCCTGAAGCAGCAGAGATAAAATCAACATCCCCCAGAAGATTCTTTTTATTGTTATCTGTATCGAAGTAAATCGTGTTTCTTAGTTCTTTCATCACGCCATAGGAGAGAGCTGAAGCACGTGTCCCGCCGCCAGAAAACGAGAGTAGAAATAGGTGGTCACCTATGGGGCGTTTAGAGGAGTGATTTTTAATGCTATAGGCATTTACTTTGTCGGCTTGAGATAGAATGACATTCAGTACTTTTGGGAAAGTACTGCATCCAGTAATCAGGCATTGGATTATCAAAAGGCAGACAGAGCCAAAAAAACGCCATGTAGGTTTAGCGACTTCTTTTAAATATATTGTGGTAAAGCTAGACACAGAAAGATTCCTAATAAGTGCACAGAATTCGATTGTTAGTTGATCATAGCAATTACCACGTCTAATAGTGGCTGTTGGATAGCGCTGCCTTTCCAGCTCTTCTTGCTAAGGGCTGGATTATAATACTGTGCAATTATTTACACGCTACAGTATGTCGGTCAGCAATATACCGATGCCTATTCTTTGTTGCGATATATTGTAGTCAACCAAGCTTTCGCCATAACCATTAAAATACTGCACGAATCCCTTTAAATGCCCATATAAAGGGAAACTCCAGTCTAGTTCGATCGCTCCCTTATTATCGGATCTTAGGTTGTTACGCCACATTACCCCGTATTCGTGTTCCTTTGAGCGATAAATAGTTCTTACTTCGAAGTGACCCATATATGCTTCGATATCTGGGTTATCATCACCTTCAGAATCGAGCGGCTCTTTCTTTTTATCCTCTTTTAGGCGGTACCAAGGGCGAAAAGAAAGCGCGAAGTCGCCTTTTTCGTACAAAAATGATGAATATACTCTATTCCAGCTACGAGATAGTAGTTGTGTTCTGCCATTAGACTGGTGTTCGATGCCTAAAATCAAGCCAGTATTGCCACCCATTGGGTGCCAATCGAGCCCTGTGAGATAAAAAAGTTCGGGTTGATAATTCGTTTCTCGAAAGGGTGCTGATATCTCACTGGCATATACTTGCCACCAGGACTGCAGGGTAAAGCCGAGATAGAGAGCATCGTTTTTTCGGAAAATATCCTGATGGTTTATGGGAACTTTAATGCTGAGTTGCAATTTAGCTTCGTACTGCTTGGCTTCATCTGCCCAGTCTCCAGCGAATTCATACGCTTCGCGATTTAATTTGCTTGTATGGGTGTAGGGCAAAATATAGTTCCGGCGATGAGGGGTGATTACAAACCGGTTCCACTGAAATTCTCGTTCTGCTTTAACTCTTTTTGATATTGCTCCCAGGGTTTGTTTTTTTTCGTTTTTGAGAGAAGTACAGCGTTGATTTATTTGAGTAGCAGTGTCTTGAGATGAATCGACGCTTACCGCGTCAAGAACACAGTTTTCATAATCTGTTGTGCCATATACTGATGTTGACATCAGTCCAATAAAAAAAATGATCTTCCTCATTTGTGCCATCCCTCGTCTATATCGATCAGCGGATCCAAAACCTGTTTTAATTAAGTACTTTAGAGAATGTTATGTTTTTTAAATGTACGTATTAATTCTTTGGCTAACCCTTTAGCTTTAGAGGCAACATCTCTTGGGTCGTCAGTTTCCGTTGATACTGAAAGTAGTATTTCACGGTTTTCTGCATTGTAGACTGACGTTTCTAACGTCACGGTTGACAATTGCCCTGGTAATGGCTTTGATACTTCTGAATGCGTGTAATCGAAGTAACTAAGCATATTGCCGTAGTATTCGTCGACGGTTGCTAAGTCTGAGGGTAAATAGACATCACGGCGCTGAATGGCGCGAAGTGTGGTAACAATAACCATGGTGTAGCCATTTTCTTTGACGGACTTTAAGATAGATTCCTTCGATAGTTCCGCACCGCTTTTGTAGCTCTGAGTTGCTTGAATATTCCCCGCTTTTAACTGTTCAACAATCGAATCTTCAAAGATGCTTCTATTTGTATCCTTCCTAAAGCTACCGACAACCAGAATATTCTTTTGATCAGGAATGTTATGGGACGACTGGAGAACTTCGGTGACCCTTGACCCAGTACAAGAAGCAAGAATAAAACAGAATATGGTTATCGATATTTTTTTCAGTAATGTCATTAATGAATCCTGTCAGAGTATGTGAAATGAAGGCACCCACCAACATTATAGCCATACTTCAATGATCAACTAGGGTTTATTCGCCGAAGAAAGAGGCGATTGAACGCAACTTCCAGGCTTGATATTTTCACATATGCTAATTATCAGCATATGTGCTGCTAGTACTACAATACAATAGACCTTTTTGTCTGTGATTTTGAATATGGAGGAGGATATCATGCAAGTAGAACATATGCCGGGTTACTTGGCGGGGCCTGACGGCGACCCATTAATGATCGTTATGGCTGTTATTTTTATGGTTGCTGTACTGATAGCCGGGGTTTTGTATTTTAAGTTACATGCCGTGCCAGAGCATATTGCGCACGGTAAAAACCATACTCAAATGCAACTGATTGCAATATTAACGATGCTGGCTTTGTTTACTCATAATAATATGTTTTGGGTGGCGGCATTAGTATTGGCTGTGGTTGAAGTTCCTGACTTCATATCGCCATTAAAGTCGATTGCCCGCTCTTTAGAAACCATAGCAAAAGGTGAGGTGTAGAGAGACTAGCTCGGAAAAAAGTAAAGAAGCTCAAGCTGTAAATACCGATAGCCCTGACAATGAGGGGAGTATCTAATATGTTTGAAGTGATATTATGTTCATTAGTTACTATTCTTCCTGATTACTTATTTCGTAGATATCGGCAGGGTATGCGATGGGGTAAAGAAATTACCTTTTTTACCATGTGGTACGAGCTTCGTTGGGGTATTTCGGCCTGTGCGATATTAACGATCTCTTTGGTAACACTAATTTTTTCTACCACCCGACAACAAACAATGCTACACCCATGTTTCGCACGATGACAATTTTACCGGAGCAAGGTGGCAGAGTTTAGAATGTCTATGTTGAAAACAACCAAGAGGTTTAAAGCCGGCACAGCGTTATTCAGCATGTATGATGAATCACAGGCAGCTGTTATTGATAGTGCTGAAGTGAAAGTTAAAGAAGTGGAAGCCGAGTTTGCCACAGAAGGAGCGCGGTTAGAGGCTGCAAAAAGCGGTGTTGAAAGAGCTAGAAGCACCTATATGCGTTCAAAAAATGAATATGACCGGAAGAAAAAATTACAAGACGGGCAGTTAATCAGTGAAAGTGAAGTACAGAAACTAGCCGATACGGTTGCTATTAATCAGGCTGGTCTATCTGCTGCCAAGGCAGATGAAGCTTCGGCATTTGCTCAAATCGAGAAAATATTGCCGGCCAAAAAAGCCTCCGCGGTTGAAGTGTTAAAGTCAGCCAAGGTTGAAAAGGGCAAACGTACCGTTTATGCCCATGTTGATGGGTAGTTAAAGCAGTTCATCCTGCAGCCGGGAGACTATGTAAACCCTATTCTTCGACCTTCGGGTATTTTAGTGCCAAGCAGCGGCGATGCTTCGGGTAAAGAGGGCGTGCAAGCTGGTTTTAGTCAGTTAACAGCAGGCGTTATAAAGGTAGGCACATTTGCAGAAATTACTTGTCTATCCCAGCCTTTCACTATCATTCCGATGAAGGTTGTACGTGTACAAAATGTTATCGCCTCAGGGCAAATAAGACCGAATGAAACCTTGCTTGATCTACAAGATCGAGCAAGGCCCGGTACTTACACTGTTGTGATGAAACCTATCTATGAAGGTGGCCTGGAGGGGGGGGGGCAATGCTGTTGCATTAAGCCGCCCCCTTGATTTTCTGTAGCTTCGCATCGCGCCACTTATTAACTGGGGCCTTGGAAACTCTGGGCTGGGACAACCGAGGTTCAATTGGG
>MAAB01028110.1_pt1 | contig 23309 bp, 22 predicted proteins | sample 1115991 | NCBI WGS metagenome assembly MAAB01 (sample SAMN04961124, study PRJNA320927) | seawater metagenome | isolation source: sample BD02T18 sea water enriched with oil for 18 days | place: USA:Gulf of Mexico | collected 2013-07-27
CTTATATAGGCTGCCTTTTGTTTTACTGAAAACTGACTAAAAGGCTCGTCATGCACAAACACATAATGCCAACCTACGCATCACTACCCGTACGCTTCGTGAAAGGCAAAGGCGCTTATTTATGGGATGACGAGGGGCAACAGTACCTCGATGCCTTATCCGGTATCGCCGTCTGCAGTTTAGGTCATAGCCACCCAGAAGTAGCGGCCGCAATCAGCGAACAAGCTAACACCTTAACCCACACCTCGAACTTGTATTATATCGACAAGCAAGAAAAGCTCGCCAATAAGCTATGCGAACTCAGTGGTATGAATGATGTGTTTTTTGCCAATTCAGGTGCCGAAGCGAATGAAGCCGCCATTAAAATTGCCCGTCGATTTGGCCACAACAAGGGCATCGACGAACCCTTAATTATCTGCATGCACAACAGCTTCCATGGCCGCACCTTAGCCACCTTAACCGCCACCGGAAACGATAAAGTTAAAGAAGGCTTTGCGCCATTACCCGCTGGATTCATCCACGCAAACTATAACGATATTCCCGCCATTGAATCGCTCTTCGAACAACACAATAATATTGCCGCCATTTTGGTTGAGCCCATTCAAGGTGAAAGCGGGGTCAACATTCCCGCCGACGACTACTTAAATAAATTACGCGATTTATCCGACCAACATGATTTCGCCAGTCAGCAAAACGGCATTAAAGCCGATGTTGTGACCATGGCCAAAGCACTCGGCAATGGCGTACCCATTGGCGCATGCCTCAGTAGCGGCAAGGCCACCGGCTTATTAACCGCCGGCTCACATGGCTCCACCTTTGGCGGTAACCCGCTCGCTTGCGCCGCTGCTCTGAGTGTCATCGAAGTATTACAGCGTGACCAACTCAGCCAACGCGCCTTACAACTTGGCGCAAAAATGAACGCCGGCTTTAAGCAAAAACTGCAACACTGTGAACACGTCGTCGAGGTGCGTAACAAGGGTTTAATGATCGCAATTGAGCTCAAAACACCTTGTACTGAACTCGTCGCAAAAGCACTCGAACAAAAATTACTGATCAACGTTGCCGGCGGCAATAACGTCCGTTTATTACCCCCGCTCACCATCACCGATGCCGAAGCCACCAGCATTATTGATATCGTTAGCGACTTAATTATTGCCCATTAACCCATTCTTTCGTACAGTATTCGCATGAAACCACGTCACTTTATTACCCTTAACGACCTTAGCGCCGACGAATTACGCGCACTTATTCAACGCGCCATCGAATTAAAAAAGATGCGCGCAGCAGGTGAAATTCACCAGCCACTTAAAAACAAGGTGCTCGGAATGATTTTTGAAAAATCGTCCACCCGCACCCGCATATCATTTGAAGCAGGCATGACTCACTTCGGTGGTAGCGCATTATTTTTATCGCCTCGCGACACCCAATTAGGTCGTGGCGAACCACTGGCAGACTCGGCTCGTGTTATATCGAGCATGGTCGATGGGATTATGTTACGCACTAACGACCACAGCACGGTAAGCACTTTTGCTGAGCACTCCAAGGTGCCGGTTATCAACGGCCTAACCGATCGCTTTCACCCTTGTCAATTACTCGCCGACCTACAAACTTGGTTTGAGCAACGCGGCGACATTAAGGGCAAACAAGTCTGTTGGATTGGCGATGGCAATAATATGTGCCAATCCTATATGAATGCCGCCAAACTGCTCGACTTCCAACTGAGCATCGCCTGCCCGACCGGCTATGAACCAGAGCAACCGTTACTGGATAGCACGGCTAGCCATGTACGCTTATTCAACGATCCAAAACTAGCCGCCCAGGGCGCCGACTTAATCGTCACCGACGTTTGGGCTAGCATGGGACAAGAACAAGAGCAGCAAGACCGCGAAAAGGCCTTCGAAGGCTTCTGCGTCGACGCGAGCATCATGGCTCTGGCCAATTCAGACGCTTTATTTATGCATTGCCTACCTGCACACCGTGGAGAGGAAGTCAGCGCTGAGGTGCTCGACGGCCAACAAAGTGTTATTTGGGATGAGGCCGAAAACCGCCTACACGCTCAAAAAGCCCTACTAGAACTTTTAATGAAATAAATCAGCTCTTTTAACATCACCCTGAAAGGACCCTTCGTGAAAAAAATCACCTTCGCCCTCTGCATGCTCATATGCAGCTCCAGCATCGCCCAAACCGCTTATGTCTCCGACGAGCTTGAAATCATGGTTCGCTCAGGAAAAAGCGCTAGCCACCGTATTATTGCCACCTTGAAGAGCGGTAAACGAATCAACGTACTTGAGCAAGATCAAGCTTCCGGTTATTCAAAAATCGCCTTAAGTGCAACCAAAAATGGTTGGGTACTGAGCCGATTACTGCGCAACACACCCTCGGCAAAATCTCGCCTCAATAAAGCCGAAAAAACACTCGCCGCGCTGAAAACAAAATTCAGCGCCTCCAGTGAACAGCTCAACCTACTGGGCAAAAGGTATCTAGCAATGCGGTAGAAATCTTAGGCGAACGCAATCAGTTACAGCAGCGAGTCGTGAGTATTGAACGCGAATTCGAAAGCCTCAAAAGAGAAACCGATACGTTGAAAAACAGCGAGGCTTTAGATTGGTTTTTAGCCGGCTCTGGGGTGTTATTATTTGGCATTTTCCTTGGTTTTATTCTACCCAAACTATCTTGGCGTAAAAAATCCTCATGGAACTCATCATTTTAGTTTGCCACCTTGATTAAGTCCTTAACCCGCCTAGAGATGATGCGTGCCTTAATTGGCACCCCGTCGGTCAGTAGCACTAATCGTCAGCACGACCAAAGTAATTTACCGGTTATTAATTTACTGGCGGAGTGGTTAGGAAACCTAGGTTTTCAGGTTTCCATCCAGCCACTAGCAGAACAAAATGGCAAGGCCAACTTAATCGCCACCATCGGCCCGCAACACAAAGGCGCCAACGGCTTGGTGCTGTCAGGGCACACCGACACCGTGCCATATGACGGTAGCCGGTGGCAACAAGACCCCTTCAAACTGACCGAACGCGACAACAAGTTCTACGGCCTAGGCAGCACCGACATGAAGTCATTTTTTGCCTTAGCCATTGATACGGCGGCAAAATTCAAAACCAGCGACTTTAAACGCCCGCTAACCATCCTCGCAACCGCCGATGAAGAAAGCGCGATGAGCGGCGCCCAATCGCTCAGCCGCGAACAACTACAGCACGCCCAATACGCGATCATCGGTGAACCAACCAATTTAACGCCCGTTCGTATGCATAAAGGGGTGATGATGGAATCGCTGATCGTCACTGGCCACGCTGGTCACTCTAGCAACCCCAGCCTGGGCGCTAGCGCAACCGAGGGCATGCACCAGATTATCAACGAACTATTGAGCTGGCGGGAAGAACTACAGGCACGGCATCAACACCCGTCATTTGAAGTATCCTCACCGACCCTGAACATTGGCTCCATTCACGGCGGCGACAACCCCAATCGAATTTGCTCACACTGTGAAACCCAAATAGATATCCGCCCACTACCCGGCATGGATATCGATTATTTGCGCGCCGACTTACAACAGCGTCTGTTCAAGGTACTGCCCGATGACGGTAAACTCAAGCTCGCCTATCGACCGATATTTTGCGGTGTACCACCATTCGAAACCCCTGCTGACGCGGGTTTCACCCGCTTAGTCGAATCAATCAGCGGCAAACCTGCCGAGGCGGTTGCCTTTGGCACCGAAGCACCTTACTTAAACAAACTAGGTTTAGACACCATCGTCATCGGCCCAGGCAGTATCGACCAAGCCCACCAAGCCAATGAATTCATCCCCGGCGAACAAATAGAACCCTACTGTCACTTCCTGCACCGCCTGATCCAGCACATTTGCATAAATTAAGCCCTTAACGCAAAGAAACGCAAGCAATACCATCTCTTTGCGTTTTTCGCAAGAAACCACTAAGATAGACCCATGTCAAACGATGCCAAATTTATTATCGAGCAATTTGGTGGGATCAAAGCCCTCGCCAAGGCAATCAACAAAGACCCAGCCACTATTTACCGCTGGACCTATGCAAAACACAAAGGCGGCACCGGCGGGCTCATCCCGACCTCGGCTAACAATAGAATCTGCGAGGCTGCTCGCCGACTCAATATCGATATTCAGCCCCCCGCAGTCAAACAAGCACAAACCACCCCCGCCTCAATCCAAGCCAAGCAGTTTATTCATTGGTTTAGAAGCACCGCACCCTATATCCATGCCCATCGCGGCAAAACATTTGTTATTAATATCAGCGGCGAAGCGGTCGAAGACGAGCTTTTTGCCAGTCTAATTGAAGACTTTGCGCTGCTCAACAGCCTCGGAATCCGCCTGATCCTCGTTCACGGCATTCGCCCTCAACTAGAAAAAAAACTGAGCAACAACCATCGTTCAAGCCGAGTATTCCAGCACCTCAGAGTCACCGACAAAAACACCCTGGAATTAGCCAAAGAAGCGACCGGAACCGTGCGTACCAATATCGAAGCGCAATTATCAATCAGCCTCGCTAACACGCCGATGGCCGGTGCTAGCATTCGTGTAACCTCGGGTAACTTCATTGTCGCCAAGCCATTAGGTATCATCGATGGCGTTGATTATCAATTTACCGGTGAAGTGCGCCGCGTTGACGCCGAAGCCATCGCAAGCTGTCTTGATTCCGAGCAGATTATCCTCATCTCACCCTTGGGTTATTCACCCACCGGCGAAGTATTCAACCTGCGCAGTGAAGAAATCGCTACCGCTATTGCCACCGCGATCACCGCCGACAAACTAATCTTATTAACCGAACGAACCGAGTTACTCAGTGAGGATCAGCAGCTTATTGGCCAATTAACCACCGAGCAAGCACAGGTGATCCTTGATGCCAATGAAGACAAACTCGATGACGCCTATCTACACTTAGAAGAGGCCATTCGCGCGAGCAAATTAGGCGTACCACGCATCCACCTCATTAACCGTAAAATAAATGGCGGCCTACAACTCGAACTTTTCACCCGACAAGGCTCTGGAACACTCATCAGCATCCAACCCTTCGACGATGCAAGACCCGCAACCATTAACGATATCCACGGTATTATTGAGTTAATACGCCCATTAGAGCAACGCGGCTTACTCAGCTACCGCGCCACCGAAACCCTCGAAATGGATATTAATAAATTCCATGTGATCGAGCAAGATGGCCTCATCACCACTTGCGCCGCCCTGTATGAATACCCTGATGATAATATCGGTGAACTAGCGTGTGTCGCCGTGCACCCTCGTTACCGCAATGGTGAGCGCGGCGAACACCTGTTAAAAATGATGGAAAATAAGGCGCGGGAAAACGGACTAAAACGCTTATTCGTCCTGACTACACAAAGTAGCCATTGGTTTGCAGAAAAAGGCTTCAAAGCCGCCGAACTCACCGATTTACCCGCAGAGAAACAACGCCGTTACAATCAAACTCGACGCTCCAGCGTGCTGATAAAGTTACTGGATTAAATCCCGTAAACAGACCTCAGCGCCACCGATAACAAACGCATCGAACCCGGCATAAAACAGCGCACGTATTTTTCAGCCATTTTGACAAACAGGCGCTATACTATGGTGACGCATCCATTGCCTGTGGGCAAAAAATAATAACTATGAACGTTTTTTCGTCAGAAAAAAGTAATGATACGGATATCAAGATATTACAAATATCTGACATGCACTTGTTCGCCGCCACCGAGCAACAATTGGTTGGGGTCAATACCGAAGACAGCTTCCTAGCCGTACTCGAACTCGCACAACAAGCGAGTTGGCCACCCGACTTAATTTTTCTGACTGGCGATTTAAGCCAAGATGGTTCCGAGGCCTCTTATTTACGCCTCATCAAACACTTATCTACCCTAAATATCCCTTGTTACGTGTTGCCCGGCAACCATGACACCCCGGAAAAGCTCGGTCATTTATTCAACACGGGCTCCGTCTTATACCAACCTTTTGTACAATATCAACAGTGGTTATTCGCCTTTCTCGACACCGAAACAGCTGGCGAAGAGGGCGGGACTCTAAAGGAACAAGAGGTCATAAATTTACGCCAAGAAATCGATCGTCACCCCGACAAACAGGTACTTATCTGCCTACATCACCAACTCATTCCCGTAGCCAGTGAATGGCTCGATACGATGACCGTGATAAACCCTGAATCACTGCTCGAACTTATTCGCAGTACCCCAAAGGTTGCGGGGCTCATTCATGGTCACGTCCACCAAGAGTTCGAGGGTATGGTCGAAGGTAGGCCAATTTATGCCAGCCCATCCACCTGTTTTCAATTTACTCCGCTGAGTAAAGAATTTGCCATCGACAATATAGCGCCGGGGTATCGTTGGTTACGCTTAAGCCCCGATGGCTCGATCCAAACTAGCGTCATTCGTCTAGCCAGCGCTCCCGAGACCCTTGAGCAAAGCTCTAGCGGCTACTAAGGACCCCCTGATCAAGCCATGATTGTTTTAAACGGGCTGAAATAGCCCCAAACTTTGTCAAAGATTACCGCAATAAAACAACTATTCTTCGTGCAGATTTGGCGTGACCCCTGGAAACAAAGATGACCACATCTCGGTTAACGCGCTCAAATAAACATTGCGTTTAAAGTGCACCACATCAAATGCCGGTTCCCAATAATCGGTCCAGCGCCAACTATCAAACTCGGGCACGCTGCCCGTATCGAATGAAATCTTATTGTCATCCTCTAACAGACGTAACATAAACCAAATCTGCTTTTGACCAATACAGCTGCGGAATGCATCCTTGCGCACAAAACGTTTCGGCAAATCATAATAAACCCACTCATTCGTTCGACCAATTAACTCCACCTGCCCAATACTCAGGCCGACTTCCTCATACAGCTCTCGATACATGGCTTGTTCGGGCGTCTCACCCTCATCAATCCCACCTTGAGGAAACTGCCAACCGCTTTGGTTTGCACGCCTCGCCCAAAATAATTGATTTTGCTGATTGCATAAAATGATACCCACATTGTGTCGATATCCATTCTCGTCGATCATCGTCCCTTCATTCAAATAACGTTTATTGAGCCTCATTATAGCCACGTTTTAAGGCCTAGCGAGCACCGATAACAAAATGATTGGGAATCTCTGTGTTTTATGTCAGACTTGCTTTTTTATCGCACAACCCAACCCCATGAGCTTAACAATTTTTGATTTAGACAACACCCTAATTAGTGATGATAGCGATCACCTTTGGGGACAATTTTTAGTAGAACAACAACTCGTCGATGGCGACGACTACGCACGGGCCAACAGCCAGTTTTACGATGATTATTGCCAAGGTAAACTCGACATCGACGAATACCTTAAGTTTGCGTTATCTTTTTTAGCCGAACACCCGCTAGAAAAACTACAGCAATGGCGTCAACAATTCATCGATGAGAAGATTCGCCCCTTGGTGTTACCCGCCGCCCTACAATTGGTTGAAAAACACCGTCAGCGTGGCGATCAATTAATTGTTATCACCGCCACCAACCGTTTTGTCACCGAGCCTATTGTCGAGCTGTTTGGCATCCCTCATATGTTAGCCACCGAACCTGAATTACAAAACGGGCTTTACACCGGACGCTATATTGAAGAACCGTGTTATCAACATGGGAAAGTCACTCGCCTAAACACATGGCTCAATGAAAACCAGCAAAACTTAACCGACAGCTGTTTTTATAGCGACTCGCATAATGACATTCCACTACTCGAACGGGTCAGTCAACCGGTAGCCGTTGACCCAGACAGCCAACTCAGGCAACATGCAAACGACAAGGGCTGGTCAATCATCAGCTTACGCTAAAAGTGCAACCACTCAGTCGCTGCGCCTGGCCAACTAATACACTAGACACCCAATACCATGACGAAGAATGGGGCGTTCCTCTATATGAGGACCAGCGCTTATTTGAGTTGCTTATTTTAGAAGGAGTCCAAGCCGGACTGAGCTGGTCAACCGTGCTGAAACGCCGAGCGGCATATCAAGAATTGTATGATAATTTTGATCCCGCTGTTGTCGCCACTTATACTGCGCAAAAAATAGACGACTTATTAGCCAACCCTCGGCTGATACGGAATACATTAAAAATACGGGCCAGCGTCAAAAATGCACAGGCATTTAACCGCGTACAAAAAGAGTTTGGCAGTTTTGCCAATTACCTTTGGCGTTTTGTCGACAAGCAACCTATCATTAACCATTGGGCAAGCCCACAACAGATACCTTCTCAAACAAAGCTCTCTTCTCGCCTCAGCAGCGACCTTAAAACAAAAGGGTTTAGCTTTGTCGGGCCCACGATTTGTTATGCATTTATGCAGGCAAGCGGACTTGTTAACGACCACCTTATTAGCTGTTTTAGACACTCAGAAGTACAATAAACCATGGACTATTTACCACTTTTTCATAAATTAACCGAGCAGGACTGCCTCGTCATTGGCGGCGGCTCCGTGGCCACCCGTAAAGTTCGCCTACTACTCGAAGCCAACGCAAGCGTCAGCGTGATGGCCATAGAGCTCAGCGAGGAACTCGCCGGGCTCGCCGCCGAGAAAAAAATAAAACATATCAAACGTGTCAATGTTGTCGACCAACCCGGGTTATGCAGTTTTATCTTCCCAGCGATTATTGACCGCGCGCCCATCACCATCGGTATTTCCAGCGGCGGGGTTGCTCCGGTACTCTCACGCCTGCTACGTGCCAAGCTTGAAACCTTATTACCACATCGCTTAGGCAATCTCGCTGCGCTAGCAGCAAAATTTCGCCAAACCGTTAAAGATCACTTTAGCAACCCTGAACTACGCCGCATGTTCTGGGAGCAAACCTTCAACGGCCCGATTGCCGACTTGAGCTACCAAGGCCAGCACAGCGAAGCCGAAAGCGCACTCCGTAAGCAACTCAGCAACACCGACGATAGCCCAGCCGAAGGCAAGGTTTACTTAGTCGGCGGTGGACCGGGTGACCCTGAGTTATTAACCCTCAAAGCACTGCGTATTCTGCAACAGGCGGATGTGATAGTATACGATCGCCTAGTGTCTGCAGAGGTATTAAACCTCGCACGTCGCGATGCCGACCGTGTCTACGTCGGCAAACAACGCAGCAATCACAGCCTACCACAAGAGGACATCAACAGCCTTCTCAGCAAGCTGGCTAAACAAGGAAAACGTGTCGTGCGGCTAAAAGGCGGCGACCCCTTCATGTTTGGCCGTGGTGGCGAAGAAATTGAAACGCTCATTGATCAAAATATTGCCTTTGAGGTCGTCCCCGGTATTACCGCGGCTTCCGGTTGTGCTAGTTACTCAGGCATACCGCTGACCCACCGTGACCACGCCCAATCGTGCTTATTTGTCACCGGCCACTTAAAAAATGATACCGTCAACCTAGATTGGGACCACCTCGCCAAGCCCAACCAAACCATCGTCATTTACATGGGGCTACTCGGCTTACGACAAATTTGTGAGAAGCTGGTGCAACGTGGACTGGCTGGCGACACCCCGATAGCACTCGTGCAAAAAGGCACCACCCCCGATCACCGCGTGATCATCTCCGACTTATTAAACATTGCCGATAAAGTTGACCAATTAAAACCTAAACCACCTACCCTGATTATCATTGGCAGCGTGGTGTCACTGCATAAAAAACTAAACTGGGTGCATTAGCGCGATGCCATTCATCCAGCTGCCCGCGTGCAATACCCACTACGAGCAACAAGGCCACGGCGACACGCCGATCGTTTTTTTGCATGGGAATTTTGGCAGCTGGCATTATTGGCAAGATTTTTTACAGCACCTACCCCAAGGTTACCGCGCTTACGCCCCAGATTTTCGCGGCTGCGGGGATAGCGAAGCACCTGCCGCCGGTTATGATATTGAAACCCTCAGCGAAGATATTCTTCAATTTGTTAACCACTTGCAACTCGATACCTTTCACCTCGTCGGACACTCCTTGGGTGGAGCCGTCGCCCAACAGCTCGCAGGCCATATACCAGAACGTATTATCAGCCTAACGCTGGTCGCACCAGCCCCTGCCGGCGGCTTAATAAGAGTACAGCAACTTCCAGCAGCTGACTCTTGGTTCTCGGCAGAAAATATTTTTCAGTTCTTAGGCCAGATCAACATCAAAAGACAAATCATTAGTGCCTCGATAAAAAAATCGATGCCGGGCCTAGTCAAACGCCACAACTACTTAAACCAAGCGGTCGACGACGCGCTAAAAATGGACCCTAAGGCATTCAGCGGTTTCTTAGCCACACTTAAGTCATGGACTGGGGCCGAGTTATTAAAACACTTCAACTTTCCCGTACTGATCATCTACGGTGACTTAGACAGCGTGATCCCACTGCAAGCATTGAAAGACATGCAGCAAAAAATCAGTCACTGCCGCTTACATATCATGCGCAATATTGGTCACTCACCTCAACTAGAACAGCCTAGGGAGTTTAACAAGCTACTGTCTGCATTTATCTGCGGCAACGAAATGGAGCTGAATACGGAGCAAATCATCCATGCAAAACGGCTCGGACTACTCACCAAGCTGCAGCTCATATTTAAGCGACTTCTACACAATAACAACTAAACTTACCCCATGAAATGGTTATTAAAACTCTGTTACACCCTCCTGATTTGCCTGCAACTAGCGGCCTGCGGAGATTCCGAAAAAGCCAGTAAAACCTGGGTACACGATGAAAAGGGTTTATTTACTGCCAGCTTTTCGAGTGATGCCAAATATGCTCTAGTCGCCGCGACCGGTGGCCCAGCCCGCCTAATTGACGTCGCCAGCAATAAAACCAAGCAGCAATGGCAACACACCGACAGTAACGACGGCATCATTGCCTCTGCGCTATCGGCAAACAATCAATTTGCCCTAACGGCTGAAAGAGCTTCGTTAGCACTATGGGAAATAGACAGCGGCAAAATCATTGGTTATTGGGATTTCCCTAGAATCAGCGACCTGGCGATATCCGCCGACGGCTCACACGCTATCATCGGCATGGAAAACAACCAAGCTTACTACTTCGACCTTTATTATGGAAAGATCGTCCATACCTTTGAGCACGACGGCAGCATCAATAGCGTCGCGTTATCGGCCAACGGTCAGTACGCGATGACCGGCGGTAACGAGCACCAAGCAAAACTATGGGATTTAACCAGCGGCGAGCTAAAACAACAATGGTCGCATACCTTTAAAATTTATCAGGTAGCCCTATCGGCGAATGGCGCATACGCCATGAGCAACGCATCCTTAGGTAAGTCACGCATTTGGAATACCAAAACAGGCAAGATGATCAGTCAATTACCAATGCGTTATATGACGGTGTCTGCCGCCAGCTTTTCACCCGACTCGAAAACATTATTAACGGGGCGACCTAATCAACGCATCGATTTATGGTCAGTAAAAACCGGCGAACTACTGCATACCTGGTTACCAAAAAAACGTAGTGTCTGGCGACCCGATACTGCTGCGATTATCGCCTTAGCATTTGCTGCTGATGGCCGTTCCTTTTTCAGCGAAACCTCAAGCGGCATCGCTCAGCAATGGCGACTATCAACAAAATAATAACTAACGATATAAGCGGCTGTCAGTCGGTAGAGCACGCCGCCGAAAATCCAGCCTAACAACGACCATAAACATTATTATCAGCGCAAAAAAACGGGGCCGATGGCCCCGTTTTCCTTTATTTAGCGTGGAGCTATTGCTGTACGCTTAACTCAACACGACGATTCTTAGCTCGTCCTGCAGAATTCGCATTATCAGCAATCGCCTTGTTTTCGCCATAACCCATCGTTGAGAGTTTATTAGCATCACAACCATGAAGCACCATAAAAGCTTTCACCGCTTGCGCACGATTCTCAGATAAGATCTGGTTAGACGCATCTGAGCCCTGTGAGTCAGTATGCCCAGTAATGACTAGATTTACATCTGAGTGGTATTTATGGTGAGACATCGCCAATGGCAGAAGAATTTCTTTTGCCGACGCTGTTAGTTTGGCTGACCCCGTATGGAAATTAACCCCATCTAAAACCAAGGCGTCCACGCAGCCTAAGCTATTAACCTTCGCACCCGGTGCTGAATTCAGGCACTGATCTTTATAATCAGCAACGCCATCAGCATCACCATCGGTTGTACAACCCTTACTATCAACAACTGCTCCGGCCGGTGTTGCTGGGCACTCGTCACGACTATCGACAATACCATCAGCATCAGTATCTGGCTCAGCTGCAGCGACTCGCGGTGCTTCACTTCCACAAATTGCACCACCCACCGTTGCCCCAACGACTGTTCCTACGGCAACTTCAGTTGCACCTTCAACAAAGGCACCCGCTGCGCCGCCTAATAAACCGCCAGCAATCGCACAGTTCTGCCAACTCTCGGTTTCAACCGATGTACAACCAACGGACAACATCGCAACAGCAAACATTGCCGTGATTTTTTTGTAAATTCTCATTTTCATCTCCATTTTTTATTAAATACGCATACCCTTAACCGCTAATTCTAGCGTATTCATTTAAAACGTCAACGAAAGCCCTTCCTCAAGCAATATTATTTAGCGTAGCGGCAAGCGAACCCGTCGTTCTCAACGGCCCCGTTAATCCAAGGTATTCTTTTTGAGACCACAGCGCGTGCATTGATAAACGCTAACTAAACGTCCCTGCTTCACATCAAACACCTTGTTTTTATCAACCCGCCAACGGTGATGACCGTTTCGACATAGGGTATTCCCGCGATGTTTCTCGGCTAAACTTTTCCTTTTAAAAGGCAGTATATCTGCCATAAATCCCTCTCTATCTCCGGTCCATACAAATATATTTCCGCTAACGGGCACTCAATTAAATTTTAGCACTATCGTCAATACTGCTCGGCTTGAGACATAAAAAAACCCACTCAATGAGTGGGTTTTTAAGTTAAAACGAGTTTTATGAAGCGACTAAACGATCAACTCTTCCGCAGGCTCCATCACACAATCACCACCGGCCAAAATAACCGGCACCAGACCGTGTACTTTCGGCAATAACTTAGTGGCAAAGAAACGAGCCGTGGCTAGTTTTCCTTGATAGAACACACCGTCTTTCGCCGCAGACACTTTTGCCGCACGCAACCAGTAATAACCTAATGAGACCAAACCAAAGGCTTGCAAGTAATCAACCGCACTCGCAGCCGAGTCATTTGGGTTTGCCGCTTTCGACTCGACCAACCAATTGGTCACCTCTTCTAAATCTGCTAAGGCGACGCTTAATGGCTCAGCAATGAAAGCCACCTCGTCGCTAGCTGATGCTAGTTCGGCTTTCACTTCAGCAAAAAAGTCACGCGGTAACTGACCATTCGCCATCGATAATTTACGGCCGATTAAATCCATCGCTTGAATGCCGTTGGTTCCTTCATATAGACAGAATATTTTGCTATCGCGCATATTCTGTTCCATACCATTTTCGGTAATGAAACCATGCCCACCATAAACCTGAATACCCATACTGGTGACTTCTACACCGGCGTCGGTAGTAAAAGCCTTGCAAACCGGTGTCATTAAATCGACTCGTGCTTTAGAGCTAGCTCGCACGGCCTCATCAGGGTGGTGCTCTGATAAATCCACGTGTTTAGCCGTATCATAGGCCATCATCCGGCAACCTTCAGTTAACGCCTTCATGTTCAATAACATACGACGTACGTCAGGATGAACAATAATGGTATCGCTATCGAATGATGATTCCGCTTTACGCGTTAATGGACGACCTTGTTTACGTTCTTTAGCATAGGTAATTGCATTTTGAGTCGCTCGTTCAGCAACACCTAAACCTTGTAAACCGACCATCAAACGAGCAGAGTTCATCATCACAAACATATTTTGGATGCCTTTATTGAGCTCACCCACTAAGTGCGCTTTGGCACCATTGAAGTTCAGCACACAGGTGCACGAACCGTGGATACCCATTTTTTCTTCGATGCTCGCACACTCAACGGCATTACGCTCGCCTAATGAACCGTCTTCATTAATGAGGAATTTCGGTGCAATAAACATGCTGATACCACGAATGCCCTCAGGTGCACCAGGAGTTCGCGCCAATACCAAATGCAGGATATTGTCGGTCATATCGTGTTCGCCGGCGGTGATGAAGATTTTATTACCTTCAATCAGGTAACTGCCGTCGTCTTGAGGTTCTGCCTTGGTTCTCACCTGACCCAAGTCACTACCCGCACCGGGCTCGGTCAAACACATCGTGCCACTCCAGTCACCTTGGCTTAGGTGACTCATATACTTCTCTTTCTGCTCCTGAGAACCATGTGCTCTCAACGCTTCATAAGCCCCATTACTCAAGCCAGGGTATAAAGAGAAAGCCGCATTAGCGCCCGACAACATATCCGTTACCGCCGTCGCCAACGCATAAGGTAGGCCTTGGCCATCAAACTCAACGTCTTTATCAAGGCCAATCCAGCCACTTTCCGCATAGGCTTTATAGGCTTCTTTAAAACCAGTAGGTACGGTTACTTCGCCGTTATTTAATTGCGCGCCTTCCGCGTCACCAGACTCATTCAATACCCCAATCGTATTGTCAATTTGCTTGGCCGCTTCATCTAGCACTCCAGCAACGATATCTGCTGTTGCATCGGCAAACTTTTCAATCTCTGTTAAAGAGCCAACATTAATAATCTCGTTCAGGACGAAGTCCATATCGCGAGTCGGTGCTTTATATGAAGCCATAGTATTTCCTCGTAATTTATTTAGCGTTTAAAAAAACAAGTGGGAACTTCCGCTCTGTTTTCATCAAACTGTAACAAAAAAATATATTAAACGATCGTTCAATTTATCGCAATAAAAAAAACATCCCCTATTTTTTCAACTGCAAACCGATACCTTTTGCAAACACATCCCATAACGCGACCATCGTTTCCTCGATCTCATCGGCTGGCTGCCGCCGCATTTGCAAGATGCAACCTTCCATCAACGCCCATAAAGAACGCGCAATAGGTAAGGCATCACCGTCGAAACTGAAACGTCCAATTTCACGTCCTTTTTCCAACACACTCGATAAAAACTTCTCTGACTCGCTGAAGGTACGCTCTCTAAAGTAGTTAACCACCTCTTTGTCGCTCCGCCCCATGCCGAATAAATAACCCGCCGCAAAATCTACCATTAACGGGTCCGTTAGCACGTCGCGGGTTCCGCTAAAAAATAATGACAACTGCAGCGCAGGTTTTACTTCTTGCAGCATCGGAATAAATATTTTTTTGCGCAGTAAATGACGAAACTCTTTCAGGCATTCAAAATACAGTTCTTCTTTATTTTTAAAGTGCCAATACAAAGCGCCCTTACTTAACTTTGATCTCTGCGCAATTTCTTGAATGGATACACCATCAAAACCCTTATGCCCAAATAAGGCATACGCCGTATCAATAATATGCCGACGTGTTTGTTCTGCTGTTTTACCGGTTTGCCTAGCCATAATCCCTACCCTAGCAAAAAAGAAGGCCGGATAACCGGCCTTCTTGACACACTATTTTGCAATAGCTTAGCTTTTATGAAGTTTAAACACCCATAAAGAACCACCTTGGTTCAGCGTTTTAATACGCTTTGCAACGTCGCCACCCCAAAGAGGTACCGCACCACCCCAGCCAGAAGGAACGGCGATGTACTGTTCGCCATCCATTTCCCAAGTCACTGGAATACCCACAATACCGGAGCCTGTTTGGAATCTCCAAAGCAGCTCACCTGTTTTAGCGTCTAAAGCATTTAAGTAACCTTCAGGTGTTCCGAAGAAAACCAAGTTGCCACCGGTGGTTAACACGCCACCCCATAGAGGCGCATAGTTTTTATATTCCCAAATCCATTTACCCGTTTTAGGGTCAATCGCTCGTAACGCACCGATATAATCGTCATAAAGGGGTTTAATAGTGAAACCCGCTCCCATAAACGCCGCACCCTTTTTATAGGTAGCAGGCTCATTCCATAGGTTCATTCCCCATTCGTTAGCAGGCACATAGAACAAGTCCGTATCCGGGTTGTAGGCCATTGGCATCCAGTTTTTACCGCCTAGGAATGAAGGCACTGCAAATACTGACGAACCTTTTTTGCCATCGGCCTTAGCAGGGTCACCAGGACGAGCATTAGCCGTTTCAATGGGTCGACCTGTTTTAAGGTCCACACCGGTTGCCCAGTCTTGGCGGGTAATAAATGGATTCGCTGAAATCAACTTACCGTTAGTCCGGTTAATGACGTAGAAGAAACCATTTCTATCCGCTTTAGCACCGGCCTTAATCACTTCGCCGTCCTTCTCTAAATCGAAAGAAATAAATTCATTCACCCCATCAAAATCCCAAGACTCATTCGGTGTTGATTGGTAATGCCAAACAATTTTACCGGTATCGGGATTAATCGCTACGGTTGAAGCAGAGAATAAGTTGTCACCCGGACGTAAGTGTGCGTTCCAAGGAGCAGGGTTACCCGTACCGAAGAAAAGCAAATCGACTTCCGCATCATAGGTTCCACCTAACCAAGTCGCTGAACCACCGGTTTTCCACATATCACCCGGCCATGTCGCACCACGTGTTCCAGAAATACCATTTTCAACTTTCTCGCCGTCTTTGTATTTGCCGTTTTTCTGCTTCACGCCTGCTTTATAGGTATAGCCCATATGGCCTTCGACCACTGGACGAGACCACACCATCGCACCGGTCAATGCATCACGTGCTTCTACCCGACCAACAATACCAAACTCACCACCAGAAACACCGGTAATCACCATGCCTTTCACAATAATAGGCGCGGCGGTTAATGAATAACCTGCTTTATAGTCATCGACCTTCTTTTTCCAAACAACCTTGCCAGTTTCTTGGCTCAGCGCAACAATTTTAGCGTCCAAGGTAGCGAAAATGACTAAATCGCCATACAACGCCGCGCCACGGTTAATCACGTCACAACAAGGCAAAATCCCATCCGGTAGACGGTGGTTGTATTCCCAAATTTCTTGCCCAGTTCTAGCATCAACCGCAAATAAACGCGAATAAGAGGCCGTTACAAAGATTCGTCCGTTGTAGATAACTGGCTGGGCTTCTTGCCCACGCTGTTTTTCGCCACCATAAGAAAAAGACCACGCCGGCACCAAGTCCTTAACGGTATCCACATTCACTTTATCTAATGGGCTGTAACGCTGCGCCTTGGTACCAATCCCGTAGGACACTACATTTTCTGTATTTTCTGCGTCATTCAGAATATCTTCATCGGTGACCCCAGCCGTAGCCGCACCCATCAGCAGTGCACCACCCGCAAGACAAACTTTAATGGCCGACTTCAATCGATATAGTCCCATGTTAAATCCCCTGTATATTTTTTTTCGATTAACAAAACATCGCTATAAAACCGCCATTTAAGGCCGGATTATAATTCCAAACTCCGACCGATGAGTCTAACATAAAGCCCCTTTCATTTAATACTTAAAACAATATGGACAAACTCATCAGCATCGACCTTGGACACGGCATTACTTGCATCGATTCCCAACACGTACGCACCGGCTTGGCCAGCTGCTATTTAATAGAACAGAATGGCCATGCCGCCTTCATCGACGTCGGCACTAATCACACCACGCCGTTATTGATCGAACTACTAAAAAAGAAAAATATTCCGCTGGAGAAGGTCGATTATGTGATCCCAACCCACGTCCATCTTGACCACGCGGGCGGTGCGGGCAGCCTGATGCAACAACTCCCGAAAGCCAAACTGATTATTCACCCACGCGGCGCTCGCCATATGATTGATCCGAGTCGTTTACAAGCGGGGGCAACGGCGGTCTATGGTGAAGAAGAGTTCAGCAAGCAATACGGCAGTTTAGTCGCGATTGACGAACAACGAGTGCAGCAAGCCAACGATGGTGACATCATCGACTTCCAAGGCCGCAGCCTAGAATTCATCCACACGCCAGGGCACGCAAAACACCACTTTTGCATCGTCGACAAAACCAGTAATGGCGTTTTCACTGGGGACACTTTCGGTGTTGTCTACCCAGAACTCACCGCCAATGAGCAGCCGTTCATTTTCCCCCCAACCACCCCTGTTGACTTTGACCCAGGCGATTGGCACGCATCAATCGACAAAATAATGGCCACCGGCTGTGACCGCGTGTACCTTGCTCATTTTAGTATGATTCAGCAGCTGGCCCCACTAGCTGACACACTGCGCCAGCGGATTAGCCTCTTCGCTGAGCTATGCCAAAAACACCCTAACAACGCTGCTCTCCACCAAGTTATCAGCGACTATTGTATCGACCAAGTGAGCGCCAATGGCAGCCTATTGAGTAAACAAGAAATCACCGAAGTACTCTCGCTAGACCTCGGCATCCTGGTACAGGGTTTACTCGTCTGGCTTGAAAAAAACCAGTAAAAAGAGTATATTGCGCGGCTGTTAGTGAACGATAACCAAACACCATCAGGGTATAAATGAGTCAATATTTAGAACAATATACACAATCCCTCCAAGACCCTGAAGCCTTCTGGGCTGCAGCTGCCAAGAGCATCGACTGGGACAAATCTTGGGACAAGGTTTTAGACTCATCAAAAGCACCCAGCTATCGTTGGTTCACAGGCGCGCAATTAAATACCTGTTACAACGCGCTCGACCGCCACGTTGCCAACGGCCGCGCCGAGCAAGCCGCGCTCATTTACGACAGCCCTGTCACTCAACAGCAAAAAACCTATAGCTACCAAGAACTACTCGATGAAGTGGCTAGACTCGCTGGGGTCTTAGTCGAATTAGGCGTGAGCAAAGGCGACCGTGTACTAATTTATATGCCGATGATCCCCGAAGGTGTGATGGCTATGCTCGCCTGCGCAAGAATTGGTGCTATTCACTCGGTGGTCTTTGGTGGTTTTGCCGCCAATGAACTAGCCACCCGTATTGATGACGCCAAACCCAAGGCCATCATGTCGGCGTCCTGCGGTATTGAAGGGGCTCGTGTCATTGAATACAAACCGTTGCTCGATAACGCTTGTGAGTTATCAACGCACAAACCTGCACATAACCTTATTTTACAACGCCCACAAGCCGTAGCGGCTATGCAAGAGGGCCGCGATATTGATTGGAGCAGCGCCGTTGCGAAAGCCGCGCCAGCCGGTTGTGTATCAGTCGCAGCCACTGACCCGCTCTACATCCTGTATACCTCTGGCACAACCGGCCAACCGAAAGGTGTCGTACGTGACAATGGCGGACACGCCGTGGCGATGATGTGGACCATGAAGTATCTATACAATATCCAGCCAGGCGAAGTCTTTTGGGCCGCCTCTGATATTGGCTGGGTGGTAGGCCACTCCTACATTTGTTACGGGCCTTTACTCAATGGCTCAACAACGCTGATTTATGAAGGCAAGCCTGTCGGAACGCCGGACCCAGGTGCTTTCTGGCGGGTCATTTCAGAACACAAAGTCGCTTCTTTATTTACCGCGCCAACCGCGCTGCGTGCCATCCGTAAAGAAGACCCACATTGCGATTATATTAAGCAATACGATATGTCTTCCATGCGTGCTTTATTCCTTGCCGGCGAACGCTGCGACCCCGACACCCTCTACTGGGCGCAAGCCAAATTACAAGTCCCCGTCGTCGACCATTGGTGGCAAACAGAAACCGGCTGGGCAATTGCCGCAAACTGCTTAGGACTTGAAACATTCCCCGTAAAAGCGGGCTCACCGACTAAACCTGCACCCGGTTATGATGTTCAATTCCTAGATGACGCTGGGCAACAAGTAGCTGCCGGTGAAATGGGTGCGATTGCGATTAAACTACCGCTACCTCCCGGCACATTCCCAACCCTTTGGCAAAATGAAGAGCGTTTTTTTAGCTCTTACCTAGAAACCTTCCCCGGCTACTATGAAACAGGGGATGCCGGTTACCAAGATGAAGACGGTTATGTTTACATCATGGGCCGCACCGATGATGTGATTAACGTCGCCGGTCATCGCTTATCAACCGGTGCGATGGAAGAAGTGATTGCCGCTCACCCTGACGTTGCCGAGTGCGCCGTTATCGGTGTGGCCGATAAACTTAAAGGCCAAGCACCGATGGGCTTTGCGGTACTTCAGTCGGGCGCAAACCGTGAGAAAGACATTATCGTTAAAGAACTTATTGCTCTAGTTCGTGAGAAAATAGGCCCGGTAGCCGCCTTTAAAATGGCCACCATCGTTAATCGTTTGCCAAAAACACGTTCGGGTAAGATCTTACGCGGCACTATGCGTAGCATGGCCGACGGGGCTACTCACAAAGTACCGGCAACCATTGACGATCCAACAACCTTAGGCGAAATTGCCGAAGACCTTAAAGTGCTTGGTTATCCAAAAAGCACTTAAATCAACATCTTTTAGTTAAGGAGTTTTAATCAAGATGAGTAAAATTAAATCAGCAGGCTTACGCTTCCGTGAAGCAATGGCAGAGGAACAACCTCTACAAATCATGGGCACCATTAATGCCTACTGCGCATTATTAGCTGAACGAGCTGGCTTCAAAGCCATTTATTTATCAGGCGGCGGCGTTGCTAACACGTCTTTTGGACTTCCAGACTTAGGCGTTACCACCTTAAATGACGTACTCACTGATGCCAGCCGTATTACTGCTGCAACAGACGTACCTCTATTAGTGGATATTGATACTGGCTGGGGCAGCGCATTTAGCATTGCTCGCACCATTAAAGAATTTGAACGTGCCGGCGTTGCTGCTGTCCATATCGAAGACCAAGTTGCTGCGAAACGTTGCGGTCACCGTCCAAACAAAGAATTGGTAAGCAAAGAAGAAATGTCTGACCGCGTTAAAGCAGCAGCCGATGCTAAAACAGATTCTGACTTCGTTATCATGGCACGTACCGATGCTTATAACAGCGAAGGCCAACAAGCGGCTATCGACCGTGCTTGTGCTTATGTAGAAGCCGGTGCCGATATGATTTTTGCTGAAGCCGTTTACGAATTAGATGACTACCGTGCGTTTACTAAAGCCGTTGACGTACCTGTTTTAGCGAATATTACCGAGTTTGGTAAAACACCTTATTTCACCACCACCGAATTAGGTGACGCCGGTGCGAGCATGGTGCTATACCCTCTATCAGCTTTCCGCGCGATGAGTAATGCCGCGATCAACGTATACGACAGCATTCGCAAAGAAGGCACGCAGGTCAACGTAGTTGATACTATGCAAACACGTATGGAACTTTATGACGTATTGGGTTATCACGAATACGAACAAAAATTAGACGCCCTATTTTCAAAGGAGAAATAATCATGGCTGAAAAGAAACTAAGTGGTGCTGGCCTACGTGGTCAAAGTGCCGGCGATACATCGCTATGTACGGTTGGCAAATCTGGCAGTGGCTTAACTGATGCTCATCCAATGGATGTAATGCGTACAGGTGCTTCTTTCCTAGGCAACTTAGAGCCTGAGAATGATTTTTCTGAGCAAAACAAAGCAGCCAACCGTTTATTGGCCGCATTCCCAGCGATCATGGTTTACTGGTACAAATTCTCCCACGATGGCGTTGAAATTGATTGCACCAGCGATGAAGATTCAATCGGTGGTCACTTCTTACGTTTACTTAACGGCTCAACACCGTCTGAGCAACACCGTCGCGTGATGGATGTTTCGTTAATTCTTTATGCAGAACATGAGTTTAACGCATCAACCTTTACTGCTCGTGTGTGTGCATCAACCTTGTCTGATATGTACTCTTGTATCACCGGCGCTATCGGTACCTTACGCGGCCCATTACACGGCGGCGCAAACGAAGCAGCGATGGACATGATTCAAAAGTTCACCTCACCTGCCGATGCTAAAGAACAAATGGCTGGTATGTTGGAACGTAAAGAAAAAATCATGGGCTTTGGCCACGCGATTTATCGCACCTCAGACCCACGTAACGTGATCATCAAAGCATGGTCAGAAAAACTAGCTGCAGAAAATGGCGATACCTCGTTATACGACATCTCTGTTGCTTGTGAAGAGTTCATGTGGGACAGCAAGAAATTATTCTGTAATGCTGATTTCTTCCACGCTTCGGCTTACCACTTCATGGGTATTCCAACTAAACTGTTCACCCCGATTTTTGTGTGTTCACGTTTAACCGGTTGGGCCGCTCACGTAATGGAGCAACGTACCAACAACCGTATCATCCGCCCAAGCGCAGATTACACCGGTGCAGAACCACGTAAAGTTGTTGCAATAGCCGATAGATAAATAGCTGACTGGTCAGGTAATGCTACATTACCTGACCATCACCTTAATCAATAAAACACAACAAAGTAGCTATGAAGAGCGACCGTTTTTCATTCACACTTAAGACCGACCGCCAACGACAGCGAATATTAAAACTTGCCTGACAACTACTTTGCTTAATCAACGGCGTGCCGACATTAACAAACTCGCCTCGCCGCTCCATCAATAACCTCTAGGACCTTATTATGAATACCTCATACCGTAAAACCCTACCCGGTACTAGCTTAGACTATTTCGATACCCGCGAAGCCGTTGAAGCGATTCAACCCGGTTCTTATGCAAAACTGCCATACACCTCGCGTGTTCATGCTGAGAACTTGGTACGTCGCTGTGATCCCGCGACCCTAACCGATTCACTTAAACAACTTATTGAGCGTAAACAAGACCTTGATTTTCCTTGGTACCCCGCGCGCGTGGTTTGTCATGATATTTTAGGCCAAACAGCCTTGGTTGACCTTGCCGGCCTTCGTGATGCAATTGCCGACATGGGCGGAGACCCATCTAAAGTAAACCCAGTGGTACCAACACAGCTAATTGTTGATCACTCACTGGCAGTCGAACACGCAGGCTTTGAAAAAGACGCCTTTGAGAAAAACCGTGCGATTGAAGACCGTCGTAACGATGACCGTTTCCACTTTATTAACTGGACTAAAAAAGCGTTTAAAAATGTAGACGTGATTCAGCCAGGTAACGGCATCATGCATCAAATTAACTTGGAAAAAATGTCGCCGGTAGTCCATGCTCGCGATGGCGTAGCATTTCCAGATACCTTAGTCGGTACCGATAGTCACACACCTCATGTTGATGCTTTAGGCGTTATCGCGATTGGTGTTGGTGGTTTAGAAGCAGAAACCGTGATGCTTGGTCGCCCGTCTTATATGCGCTTACCTAATATTATTGGTGTTGAGCTAACAGGCAAACGTCAACCAGGTATTACCGCCACCGATATCGTACTCGCTATTACAGAATTCCTACGTAATCAGAAAGTTGTATCAGCCTACCTAGAGTTTTATGGCGAAGGCGCGGCAGATTTAACCTTAGGTGATAGAGC
>MAAB01001417.1_pt1 | contig 23304 bp, 15 predicted proteins | sample 1115991 | NCBI WGS metagenome assembly MAAB01 (sample SAMN04961124, study PRJNA320927) | seawater metagenome | isolation source: sample BD02T18 sea water enriched with oil for 18 days | place: USA:Gulf of Mexico | collected 2013-07-27
AATATTGGGCTTGTACGGTACACATACGTACTAACTCACCTTTTATAGAGAATCTTATGGCTACTGTGCGGTTTGAAATGCGCCTTGAAGAAGAACTCAAAGCAAAAGTGGAAAGGGCCTGTGCCTTAACAAATTGCCCAAATTTAAAAGCATATATTGCCGAAGTTATTGAAGAGCACGCGAACAAAGTGATTGCTGAGCACGATAGTTTCACTCTTAAAAATGATGTTTTTGATAGTTTCATGGTTGCTTGTGAAAATGCATCAGCTCCAAATGCTGCTTTAATTAAAGCTGCGGAGAATGCAAAGAAACTGGGTTTTAAATGAGCCACCAAAAAGAGTTTGTGGACCTTAATAAATCCATCCATGATAGGGATTCCTTTGATTGCAAAGAACCAGAGCTAAATACATTTATTCGCACCCTTGCGAGTAAACATATGAAATCGGGAATAAGCAAAACCCAGGTTCTCCCTGCCAATATTTCATTGCCGACGAATTTGGTTCCTATTTGTTCATTTTTCACCGTTGCAGGCAGTACAATTAAAAAAGAAAATCTGCCTCATGCAGAAGGAAAAAAGCTTCCTGTCTATCCAGTCCCGGTATTCTTAATAGCTCAAATGGCTGTTCACGATACGTATCAGGGGCAAGGCTTAGGGCAGATAACATTAATCCAGGCATTAAAGTATCTCCTAAACGTAAATGAATTCATGCCATCCTACGCAGTAGTCGTTGATTGCTTAAATGGCGATACGGAAAAATTTTATTTGAAGTTTGGATTTTTAGAGCTTTGTAAGCACAACGGTAGAACACGATTGTACTTGCCAATGAAGGCGGTGATAAAACTTTTCGGGGAAAGCTAGAGGGTGCGGAATTCTTCGACAAGACCCAACCGGGTTGTGGATATTTCTACTACACACCAAACGGTTTTACCATTTACTTGCACCGCTATTTGACACAAATGAATTCTGTCAGTTAGTAAAGAGTATTCGTTTCTGTGGGAGACTAAGAATTTAGAGGGATGTTTCACTATCTTAAAGTTAAGTTGTTGCTTGGCAGTTCTAATATACTCCCATGAAGGCCCGTATTATGGGGGGGGGTGTTTTATGACGTTGCAGGTTCAAGCGTAAGCGGGAGTCTGCGTTTTATCCGCCAACAAGCGGTATGAGCCTCCAGGGTGGCAATAATTATTGCCACCAAAATATTGTAGACGCCTCTTTAGAAAGGAGAAGAGCAGCTTATATAGATTCATCAAGCTCAAAAAACCGCATAGAGTACTTTTTGATGTAAAGGTATGCGACTTACCCCTAGTCTATGCGCAATGCCTACAAAGAAATAAAGCGTGAAATAGGCTTGGCTAAAGGTGTGATTGAACAAGCAGTCAAACGTACTCATGGGACCATGTACGCTTAGCGCTATTAAATAAGCACTGCTGAGTACCATAATCAAAACACTTGCTAGATAAATTAAAATAGAACCTAGCAAGTCTCCATAAAGCCCTACATTAACCAGAATGAATATTCAGCTAACTAGTCCTTAACTACATGGCTAAGCCCGCCAATCTCCTGTATAAATAAATACTTATAAACAAAAGTACCAGTTAAGTTGCTTTTCAATTCTATAATTAACAATATGTACGAAATATATACAGCATGGAACGCATTTTAGTAGCCTGGATAGGCGGATTAGACATAGACGAAGGCTCGCAAGGCAATGCGGGCCCGGTGCACACCACCTTTGTGTTCAATAAGTTCACTCAAGCCCACCTGCTGTACAACTACGCAGCAAAAGACAAAGATGCCTCTACTTATGTAAGTTGGTTAAAACAGCAGCCTGTAGCCAAAAATACGCAGCTTAAATCTTATTTTACCCCTCTAACCAGCCCTCAAGACTTTGGTGAAATCTACCAAGCAAGCGAAAAGCTATTGGCCAAGATCCAAAAACAAAACCCCAAAGCAAAAATTACCTTACAAATCACCCCTGGTCCCCCCGCCATGCAAGCGGTATGGATATTATTGGGTAAAACCAAATTTCAGGTGGAGTTCTTACAAGGCAGCAGAGAGCACGCGTCTGCTGATAAGGGCTCAGGTTGGTATATTCTGTTTGCGGAACCATCAAACAAATTTTTATCATTCTTTGATAGGAATATTAATACGACTTGGTTTCATAGGTTTAGTTGTTTTAATAAAGATTTTTTTACAAAAAACTATTATTTAAAACCTCTCATATCACACTTTAAATCTAATCTCTGGTTACAAGGTGCCACCGTCGAAACACTTGATGCTCAAACTGAGCAAAAATCGAGAGTTAATCATATGGATAATGTCTACGTGAGTGGGAACAAATAATGGTCAGGTCAATCAATCCGCTATATAAATGGATTTGTGATATTAAGTCTGTAAAAAATATAGATACAGGTGATGCAAGGCCTTTGTATGGATACAGGATTAGTGATGTTGAATTTGGCCAGTTAAAGAACCTGCTAAAACACTCCGCACTAGTAAGGTCTGGTAGTTCAGTGAATAAGATTAGTTATTCATCCGAATTGTTCACATTTTACGCTTCAGAATGGTTGCGCCGATACCATACTGAAGGAAATCCTAGCTGGAAAGAAATTACCGATTCACTTGGGTGGCCAACATTTAGTAACCCTCATATCACGAAAATGGTGGGCGATGGCCTAAGGTATTGGAGGCGCCCTCTTCGTAAAAAAGGCATTAATGCAGGGTATTTGCATACACTCGCCTGTGAGGGCGGTTTGCCAATACGGATGATGGAAAATCAAAGTGGAAGTCTTACGCGGTTCTTTAGACGAATACTCACAGTGCTAAGAACTCAGATATCTAATCAAGACCCCTTTACCATTGCAGAGCAAGAAGATGACTGTTTGCCCTTATCTATGCGTAACGATCTTGTATACGAAATAGCAGGCGAGTTTTGCTCAACGCTTAATCAGTTATTGGTAGATGTAGGTGCAAGCGGTGGAGATAAGCTAGAGAAGCTACGATCTGCAAAACCATTGTGGTTTGAATCTTTACCTTTGGTATTGTCAGAAGAGCACGCAGAAAAACTATTTGAAGCCCTTTTTGAAAGAAGCAGTTCAAATAATAAAGTTCGAAACACTGTGTCTGTTGTTCGACGATGGCAGCAAGGAGAGGATTGTTGGTACTGTGACGCTCGCATTAAGTTTCCCTTAAAGCTATCTCAAGATCAGATTTCTCAATTATTTGAATTAGGAAAAAATCCAGTGGGCAGCAGGCTGGTTATAAATGGGCAGTGGTCAGGGGGCAATCAGCCGTTAGCTTTACTTAGTTTGAATAGTAACGATGAGTGGATGGTTGAAGCGTATCCAGTACTGAACAAAGTGATTAGCGGAGCTTCAGCGTTGGGGGAGTTTTCTTTGTCATTACAAGAGGGTCAAACAACCCTGGCTGAAGACATTATTCCCTATGGAGGAGCTGAATTACCTGAGGCATTACCTTGGGTGATGGAATCTTTAAACGACAGTGGCACCGAGCTAAAATTACTAGGTTCAGGTTCCCTTTGCTCTACCCAAGAGTCAGTTTATGTTGCCTTACCTCCCTCAAGTATGCTGGTTTTACCGTCCGCCGGTATGATTAGTGTTCCTAGATTCATTGATGACTGCCAAAGGACATTACTGGAAGTCTCGGGCGATTATCAGGTAACTCTTGAAGATGGTGCTGAGTGCTTAATTAAAACAGGTCACGATGAAGATCAATCGTCACATTATGTTATACGTGGTAGTAAATATCTTAATATCGATGCCAAATATCCAGTACATAAAGGATTCCCAACCTTAATAATAACCGATGGTGAGTTTTATCAAGTAATACCTGCAGAAGAATTAAGTTGGCGTACTCTCAAATCGGGTAATAAAACCTGGTATAAAAGAACAGAAAGAGAGCCTCTAGGGCTAATTGAATTAAGGCATCAAGTTGGTAACGAGGTAAAACATAGTACAAAATTAGCCGTCATTTCGCCAGTCGCTAGCGTTGAACTTTGCCCATCAAATGGTAGAGAGGGACAAATAAAATTTTCAGAAATTGGCAATGCTGAAATTTACTCTGAAAACCAGGGTGTTGGCGCTGATTTAAGTATGACAAAAAATGAAGTGTTATCAGCTCAGGGTCCTCGACAAGTTTCTTTGAATAATCGTCCTTTCACCGCAGGATACTCTTACACGCTAGATTGTGTCAGCAATCAAAATTACCCGGGACCGCTTAAATTAAAGATTCAGTGGGCTAGCGGGGAAATATTACCTTTCACAGTCCCGTTTCCCGTAGAAGGCGGAAGATTTATTGGCCCTGATAACCAAGCGTTTGATAGCGGCTCCAGTTCAATAAGTCGACTTCAAGGCATCAGAGCCGAAGTATTAGAATTAAGACCTTCAGCAAGAAAGCCAGATATCCGGTTAGAAGCTGGGCTTTGTGCAGATGGCCTGCAACTTTCTGGACTACTTAAACTTGACCTTCCATTACAGAGAAGCGAAGGCAGTACACTTTGGACTGCTCCCTTAGTTAAGAAACACCACTTATTGAAAGCATTGTTAAGTTGTTCAAGTGACTTAGATGCTTCCATTAAATTGTCACTTTTAGGAAATGTGCCAGATAGTACTCCAAGTATTACACTTCGCCGTTATGACTGTCAGTTCATAATGAAAGAAGGACGGTTGCTTGTTGATGATGACAACGTAACCTCTTTGAATTCAGAAGAGCGTGACCGATTGGTTGTTCAGGCTATCTCATTGGGTTCGCCATCAGCAGGCCCTGAGTTATTGCACAAGGATGAGCAAGGCTATGGGATGAACCAATTAGATGATGCTTTAGGTCCTTGGTTAGTTTGGGGGGTGCTTGATGGGGTAACCCGAGTTCGACCGACATTTGCAAAAAGTTTCAAAGGGGCAGAGCCTCAAACATTGTTTCAGCGGGCTACTAATGCAATCGACGCCAGTGAACGTGAATCTCTTTTTGAAGAGTATTTATCTCAGTTAGCTAAATCACCTGCTTCGCAAGAGTGGTTTGAGTTTATAAATTACCTTTTGGCTCTGCAGCAAGTTCCAGCTGCGGCATTGGATATTTATACTGTGATGCTGCGACAGCCACGAACAATGCTGACGCTGTTAATAAACACTACCTTAATGGGGCATTTGGAGTTTGTATGGGCGCTTCAAGATGAGCTTCCTTTTAACTGGGCATGGTTCGAGATAGGAGACTGGTTAACGGTAATTGATGATTACAGCAGAGCTCTAAAAGAAGTTTTTCCTGAAGAAACACCCATAGAAGGAGTGCTGCAAAGTCTTTCTATGTTTGTTTCTCAGATTCAAAACAAAGTCGTGCAAGACATTCGAATTAAAACCCCCATTGATTTAATCATTAAATATCTAGGTAGTAATGGGGTACAAACAACAGAAATAAGTAAAGTTACAGCTGAGCAACTTGATAAGGCCCGTCAGAATTTAGCCAGAAGTTTTGATTCATGGGGTTGGATAAATGCTAAGGATGCAGCGTTCTGGGGAACACTTTTTCCAGGTCAGCAAAACGCCTTAGTGAATAGTGCGATGTACCGTCAGCAATATAATAAACCGGTCGAATTATTACTCAATAGCATGGTTGCTGCGGCTGCTATGACTGTATTTGGAAGCGCAGGCTTGGCTCCGTTCTCTAAACCCTTCGAGCTTATTTATCAGCATGCGCCCGAGCAGCTCGGTACGGTGTTCCACGTTTATCAGCAACTCTTTTGGGAAAACCAACTATGAACAAAAGTCGCCACCTTCACTTCGCGCCACTTTTGCAGCAGCTACAACAAAGAGCTGAACGATCTGTTGTAAGTCAATTTGGGTTTAGAAGTGAGGCACTTACCGCTTATTTAAAGGCCTCTTACTCCCAGCCGCCAGGCTCGAAAGGTAGTTTATTAGCATCGCCAGTATTTGAAACCATGTTCAGCTGGCAAAGTGCTACCAATACAATGGAAGATCTTCGAGATAACTTAATAAGCTCTCATTTGGTTGATGTACTTGATATACCAGCGCCGTTTAAGCACCAGTTAACGGCTTGGAAGCATATTTTGGAGGACAAAAAGTCCGTATTGGTCAGTAGTGGTACCGGGTCCGGTAAAACAGAGTGTTTTATGGTGCCAATACTTGAAGACTTAGTTCGTCAACAGCAGCAAACAAATAGTGCGCTTAGTGGTGTGCAGGCCATCTTTTTATACCCATTAAATGCCTTGATTAATAGTCAGCAAAAGCGATTAAGAAAATGGACAGCTGACTTTAATGGAGATATTCGTTTTGCTCTCTACAATGGCGAAACTAAGCATAATCACTTTGATGTAAAAGAAGATCAAGCCGAGCACCCTGAGCAAATATTAAGCCGTGAAAAGCTCCGTGATACACCACCCTCTATTCTCGTGACCAATGCAACCATGCTTGAGTACATGCTTGTTCGTAAGTCAGACGAGCCGATTATTACTAATTCAAAAGGCATGCTCAAGTATATCGTACTGGATGAAGCTCACTCCTATGTAGGATCACAGGCTGCCGAATTATCACTTCTATTGCGTCGAGTGATGGAAGCCTATGGTGTGGGGCCTGGTACAGATAATCCCATACAGCTTATTGCTACGTCAGCGACAATTGGTGAAGACACTCCCGAGGGCAACCAGCAGTTAGCTCAGTTTTTATCAGATCTAGCGGGTACGTCTACAGACATGGTTAAAGTCGTGAGAGGTTATAGAGATATCCCTTCAATTGATTCCAGCATGGTACAAACGCAAGTGTCCCCCTTGGATGACCTGGAAAGTCTTCAATCTTTATCATCTGATGAGCTGTATCAACGGCTTTGTACATATCCGTTAACTCAGGCCCTTAGAAACGTATTCGCGCAACAGAATCGACCAGCGCACACACTGAAAGAACTACTCAAAGTTGCACGTGAAAATGACCCTGCGGTCGACGAACGTTCTTTACTCGCATTGCTCGACCTTATGACATATGCCAAGCCAGATAAGGGGAATAATAAAGGCAATAAAGATGCTTTTGTTCCGCTAAGAATTCATACTTTTATGAGAACGGTTGCAGGTTTATGGGCTTGCGCCAATCCTAATTGTCAGCATAAGCACCATCTGTTGCAAGATCCATCGTGGTCGTTTGGCGCTGTTTATGCCGATCATCGACTTCACTGTGGATGTGGCTCACCAGTATTTGAGCTGTTGAATTGCAGTGGTTGTGGCACTTCATACTTAGCTGCTGAAGAGCATACCCATGACGGGCAAGCACGGCTACGGCCGCGCAGACTAGACCTAGATGAAGATGAATTTATGCTCGACATATCCGATTCTTCAGATGAGGAAGGAGAGGAAGTTGATAGCGGTAGCTTTGATCGGTTGCTCGGTTTAGGCGGAGATGAAATGACTCTTAGTTGTAGCATTGAAAACTCTGGCCTTATGGGCGTTACAGGTGATGATAGCTTTATCGCCCAGCTGATTAGGCCAGAGCAAAGTAAGCAAAAGGGCAGCGTTAAAAAAGCATTTAGATGTAATTGCTGCGGTGATGTAGAAACTCATCTTGGGCAATTATTTCGTTATGCCCGCTTAGGTGCACCGTTTTTCTTAGGTGACATGATCCCCACATTGTTGGAATTTTCACCTTTGCCAGAAAATAAGGTGGAGCGACAGGGCCCGTTTAAAGGCCGTCGATTACTGACATTTACAGACTCAAGGCAAGGCACTGCAAGAATATCTGCACGGTTGCAGCAAGATGCCGATCGTAATCAGGTGCGCTCGCTTGTTTATCACGAGTTAGCCAAAGAAATGGGGAGCGTGGTCACGTTGGATGAGGGTACTATCGCGCTTCTTCAAAATAGTGCATTAGAAATGCAGCAGATGCCCTTTACTGCGGTAATCGGTAAATCGCTAGAGGCAGCGATTATAAAGGTAACATCGGGTGCTTCATTAGATGACTCAACCCGGGAGCAATTAAGCGGTCTTAAAATGATGCTTACAGTAGAGCCAATAAAAGCTGAAGCGTTAGAAAAACTACTTTCGTCAGACACCTCGGCCCCAGCGCCTGCCGCTTCCTGGAAGAAGTTAACAGAGCAGCTAGTAGAAAGCCTAGATGTGGGTGACCGCATGAGAAGCCAGATGAATACACTCTCGGGCTTGGGCTTAAGCAAGCAACAGTTTGCAGATTTTTGTTTGTATCGCGAGTTTGGACGTAGGCCTAAAAATACATGGTCGGTTGAAAGCTTAGGGCTAGTGGCTATTCGCTACAATGTTATTGAGCAAATCGCAACCGTACCTACTGTATGGAAAGAATTATTACCTGAGCCTGCGCAGCAACTCATAGAGTGGCGCAACCTTTTAAAAATAATTGTTGATTTTTACATACGTGAAAACAGCGCAGTCTGGTTCGAAAATGAAGACTATCAGCGTTGGATGGGGGCAAAATTTCCACGTAAAACCCTCAAGGGGCCATCGGTCGACACCAAAGACCAAAATAGAGATTTACTATGGCCTCAAATACGTCACCATAGGCATAATCGAATTATCAAGTTATTGCTGGTGGTTTTTCCTAAGATTGATCCCGAGCAAGCAATCTGGAAAGACAGTGTAAATCAGTTGTTAGACGCGGCATGGCTAGCAATAAAGCCTTTGTTAAGAGATTTTGAAAGCGGCTACCAATTAGATATTAAAGACCAAGCAGAATTTTATTCTCCTGAATCCATCTGGCGTTGCCCATACACTCGTAAAGCCTTAGACGTTATATTGCTGGGATATTCACCTTATTTGCCAAAACAAGGTCTGAATAGTGTAGTTAAGGCAGAGCCTATGATAATGCCAACTCTGCCCGGCAAACATTGGCGAGATGCTTCAGGGGCCGAAACACAAATGCCTGCCAGAACAAATTGGCTAGAAACAGAACCCAGTGTTTTAAAGGTCAGGGCTGACGGCATGTGGCCTAACCGTAGCGACCGTATCGCAGTTAAAGCCCCTTGGTTTAGGTTGGAAGAGCATTCGGCACAACAAAAGCCAGAAACAAATAAAACAAATGAAGAGTTATTTATAGGCGGTAAGGTAAACGTACTTAATTGCTCAACAACCATGGAGATGGGGGTTGATATTGGTGATATGTCGAGTGTCGCCATGAATAATGTACCGCCTGCTCCAGCCAATTACTTACAGCGAGCGGGTCGCGCTGGACGACGCGGTGAGTCTGCGGCCGCAGCCGTGACACTTTGTAAGAACACAGCCCACGGCATGGAAGTATTCAATAATCCTCTGTGGCCTTTCAATATGAATAGCAGAACACCGCAAGTGCGTTTAGACAGTGAAACAATTGTCCAGCGACATGTGAATGCTTTTGCCTTGGGTTCTTATTTATGTGAACACACAGATGATGCCACTAAGTTGAGTTGTCAGTGGTTTTTTGAAGCAGGTACTGAACCAAGTCAAAGTCAGCGATTCGTACTCTGGCTACAAAATAAAAAACAGCTTAAAAGTGATCCGTGGAGTGAGGGGTTGGTGCGTATTGTTAAAGGTACCCGTCTTGCCCATTTATCACGACAAGCCTTACTGAATAAAGTCATCAATAACATTCAGGTTAGTCAGCAATATTGGCAATCTCAGTTAGATGTGATGCTGCAAAACCGAGACGTACTGGCGCAAGATAATGCTAACTGGGAAGAAACACCGGCTGGTAAATCAGTTTTGTTTCAGCTTAGGGATTATCGTCGGGCTTACTTGTTTTCCAAATTAGCCAGTGAAGCGTTTTTGCCTGGCTACGGTTTTCCGGTTGGTGTGGTGACTTTTAATTACCAAACCGCAGAAGAGCTTAAGTATAAAAAATCAGAGCGAGAAAAAACCATTCAAGCGGATGGTGGCAAAGAGACGTTCTCCCGCCAGTTTGAAAAGCTACCTAGCCGTGATTTACCCACAGCACTAAGAGAATACTCCCCTGGTGCCGATGTTGTAATAAGCGGTAAAGTCTACCGTTCGGGTGGCGTTATGCTGGGTAAGGTTTTGTCGAGCGGTAAAGAGCTTAAAGATGAAACTCAGCATCTACCTTGGTTATGGTTTTGCAGAGAATGTGGTGCGGGAGCAACATCAGTAATTTTTCCTACACATTGTAGTCATTGCGGAGTGAATAAAGAGAGGCTGACAGTGCAGAGATATTTACAGCCTATTGGTTTTGCCACCGATATTCGCTATCAAACTCATAACGATGTTAACCGGCCTTCTTATGTGGCTTATAAGCATCCTAGAGTATTACTGCCTAATGCTGAATGGATTCCATTAGCCGACCCTTCACTAGGTCGCTATCGCTTTAGCAGCAAAGCCGAAATATTCAGTTTTAACGATGGCGAGAATAGCGAAGGATACGCAGTATGTCTGTCATGTGGCAGAGCAGAATCTCAAACTCAGCGCGGTAGATCGCCAACAGCAATGAAGAACCCTGAGCGAGAAAATACCCACACGAGATTAAGAGGTGGGAGTATGGGCGAAGGTGACAAGTTATGCCGTGGTCACGTACAGAATGACCTTATGCTAGGTTATAGCGCACAAACAGACGTGGTAGAAATACAGCTTCGTGATAAAGCGGGTGTGTTTCTAAACGATGAAGTGGCTGCCCGGTCGTTGGCTATTGCTTTAAGAGAAGGCCTTGCTCGTTTGTTAGGAGTTGAGAATCGAGAGCTGGGTATTACAACACAAGAAGTAAAAGATCATCAAGGTAGTAAAGGTTTTTCTATATTATTATTCGATCAAACAGCGGGTGGAGCGGGTTATTCAGTACAGATAACCGAAAACTGGAAACAGGTGTTTAGCCTTGCAGAGCAGGTCTTAAACTGTGATTGCGACAGTGCCTGTCATCATTGCTTATTGGGTTACGATAGTCAGCATTTCGCTGAATTGCTAGATCATCATCGAGCAGCACCTTTAGTCAGTAAGTCGGTTCAGCAGCGCTTTAACCTTGACCCTGCTTTACATTACTTTGGTGAAAAACACTCAAACGAATGCGAATCTTTGCCCTTATCAGACCGTCTACGGTTGGAATTAGCGACAGGCCAATACAGTGGCTGCGGTATTCACCTAGGAGGAAATTCAGAAGAATGGAATCTTGGTGAGTGGCGATTAATGGATGACTTGTTAAGCTTTGCCGTTGGCTATAAGGGCAAGGTAAAAATAACCATTTCAGCAAGCACTTATGAAAAGTTAGATAGTGGAAGTAAAGGGCAGTTAGCTGGGTTGTTAAGTTTACCTGTGAATACCAGTATTGAAGTATTGGCAGATAACACTTTAAGTGTACTTAATACCGCATCCTCTAAGGATGCTCATATATTGGCCTGGCTCGAGTCAGCATCTGAAGTAGGTTGTTCAAGCTCAATGCTCAAAGCATGGGCTGGTGATTCCGGGGCAAATTGTACTCCAAGTGAGTACTGGGGGCATGTGGGTGATAACGTAATCGTAAGGGCTTCATTACCTGCGAGTGAGCTACCCATCAACAGTCGTAAAATTGAATTAGAAGAGCTTCAGCCTAAATTAAATGCTAGTGATACTAGGATCTCGTTTCATCACGAGCTCGATTGCAAGCTAGATGACTTTGGTGCGAAATTTTGGCAGTTTATTGGTAAAAGCTGTCCTGAGCTCAGTAACAAGATAAACGATGGTGTACCCATCACTAAAATCACCTTTAATGACCGTTTTTTGAAAAGCCCAATCACCGTCAGATTATTAGGTGAAATAGTGACAGACCTTGTTAAAGTGGGTGATACAGAGAACGCAGAGCTACATGTTTCAGCTAACCGTTTAAGCAAAGACAGAACCCCTAGTCGTGTATTTGACGATTGGACCGATGACAAAGACCGCGAGCAAGTATTTAAAACCATGCTTGAGCAAGGTTACTTAGGCCCAAGCTGGAATGGGGCGATCCATTTTTTTGCTGGCGACGCGAGAACGGTTGAGCATGCCCGAGAGCTCGAACTACATTTTAACGACGGAACCATAGCGTATGTGTTGTTTGATTACGGCTTAGGCTACTGGCGAGTAGACGGTTCAGGTTACTTTAATTTTACTGATGGCTATGACAGGCAGGCAGATCAGTTAGCCAATATATCAATAAAAACAAAAGCGCCGGATAACGGTTTGCACAGTTATATGATTGTAGGATTTAAATGAATATACCCGGCGGACCCAGAGAGAAAAAAATCACCTATGTTGCCCCGTTTGACCGTTGTGACAGAGAGCATGATTACCGTATTGCGTGGCAAGCGTTTGAAGAACGTTTCGCTAACCAGAACAGAGTTTAAAGGACGAACGTACATGCAAGTGTCTACCATTCTAGATCACATCGACAGCGGTCACATGGCGCTACCAGAATTTCAGCGCGGTTACGTTTGGAATCGTGATCAGGTGCGCGGCCTGATGGCGTCGCTTTATAAACGTCACCCAGTGGGTAGTTTGTTGGTTTGGGCGACAGAATCTAAAACTGCAGATCACCGCGGTGAAAATGAATTGGCCTCCGGTATCGTTAAGCTGTTGTTAGATGGCCAGCAACGTATCACCTCTTTATACGGTGTGATACGCGGAAAAGCACCGGCCTTTTTTGATGGGGACGTGAATGCGTTTACCGGCTTGTTCTTTAATTTAGAGAGCGAAGAATTTAATTTTTACATGCCAAAGAAAATGCAGAATAATCCTCTTTGGATAGATGTCTCGAAATTAATGAAAGAAGGCATTGGGCCATTTATCGCAGAAATTTCAACAAATGCTGATCTGGCTAAAACCACTGACTATTTTACTCGCCTAAATTTGGTACACGGTATACGTGATATTGACTTTCATATTGAAGAAGTGACCGGTGAAGACAAAACCATTGATGTTGTCGTAGACATATTCAACCGGGTGAACAGCGGCGGTACTAAGCTATCTAAAGGTGATTTGGCCCTGGCAAAAATCTGCGCCAGCTGGCCAGACGCTAGAACTGAAATGCGTGGGGTATTAGGGACGTGGGCAACTCAAGGTTATCGATTCGAGTTGGACTGGTTCTTACGTAATATAAATACTATTGCTACCGGTGAGGCATTATTTAAAGCTTTGCATAAACTTGAGTCAGATGAGTTTAAGGCGGCACTGAAGGGCACTGTAAAAATTGTAGACAACTTGCTAAATGTAATCGGTGCTCGATTGGGTCTAGACCATGATCGTGTATTGTTCGGTCATTATGCCTTCCCGGTATTAACCCATTACCTCAGTCATAATCCCGATACACTGCGCAATGAGGTGGAGCGAGATAAGTTGCTGTTTTGGTATTTGCACAGTGCCATGTGGGGTAAGTTTTCAGGCTCTACCGAGTCAGTACTTAATAAAGACTTAGAACTGATACGTGATACCGATAACGGTTTAGATGTATTAATAAAAGACCTACTGCTTTGGCGTGGCGATTTACATATTCGCCCTGAGCATTTTGGTGGCTGGAGTAAGGGGGCTCGTTTTTATCCCATGCTTTATATGCTAACCCGAATGGACCAAGCAATGGATTGGGGGCTGGGTATTCCGCTTAAGCAAAACCTATTGGGCAAACATACCAATCTAGAAGTGCATCATATATTTCCTAAAGCCTACTTAAAGAAAAATGGCTATAAGAAGGCACAAATCAATGCCATCGCCAACTTTTGTTTCCTCACTAAAGACACTAATTTAAGTATTAGTGACGAAGCCCCTGAGTTGTATTTTGAAGAAATTGAACGTAAGTACCCAGGAGCATTAGCATCGCAATGGATTCCTATGGATAGAGAGCTATGGAAAGTAGAAAACTATCCCGATTTCCTCAGTGCCCGACAAGTTCTATTAGCTGAAGCTGCGAACACTCAACTTAATAGCTTGTATCAACTGCCAGACGAATTACGTTCGGCGCATTTTGGCGCCAAAACTACAGAGCCTGAATCGTCGACCATTCCAGAGGTTATTGGCGGAATCACCAGTGAAACAGAAGAGCAGCTGTTAGAAGATCTGAACGAATGGATGGTCGCACATAAATTACCTCAAGCCATTATCGAGTATGAGTTGATTGATAAAGAAACCGGTGATGTGGTTGCAAACTTGGATATGGCTTGGCCAGAAGGCATTCAGTCGGGTTATTCAGAGCCATTGGCCCTGTTAATTGATGAGGGTGCTGAAGTACTTCAAGCTGCTAATCGAAATGGTTTTAAATATTTCACAGATGTTGAAGAACTCAAAATACACATCATGCATAACATTCTGGGTGAGAATAAATATGGTCTGCCTGAATGGGCTAATGAGCTAGATGATGTCATTGTTCCTGTTGCTCGGCACCTAGTAAAAACCCAGTTAAATGTGCCCGAATGTGGCTATGAATTAATTAATGATCAGGGCGAAGTAAGGGGCGAATTCGAAATCGCTTGGCCCCATCGTAAAGTGGGTGTATGGACTCATCGAGGTAATGAATCGCAGTGCGATACTCGTAACCTTGGTTGGCTGGTGTTTGAACAGCACGAAGTATTAGAAAATCCAGAGTTATTAAATAGAGCGCTACAAGCTTAGTTGTTATTAGAAAAAAGGAATCAAAATGTTATCCAGTTTTTTAGAAAACTTATTAATCACTGTCTCTGCAGGTACAATTACAGAGATGTTTTTATGGTTAATAGCGAGTGTGTTAATCGTCTCCTTAGGGTTGCTTAAATTTGGTAAAGAGCCTGAAGTCGTTTCTTATACGCCAACCTTACTTACATCGCTGGGTATTTTAGGCACTTTTGTGGGTATTGTGGTTGGTCTACTTGCGTTCGATAGTGAGAGTATTCAATCGAGTATTGGGCCGCTTTTAGAAGGGCTTAAAACAGCGTTTATTACCAGCTTAGTGGGTATGGCTTGCTCGATTTTTTATAAACTTGTAGTGAGTACTGGATTGATAGGACCTAAGCGTTTAGCGACCGATCCATTAGCTCCTGAAGACATTGGTGCTGAACACATTCATCAGGCGATTACACAGCAATCTAATGCACTTAATGATATTAAAAAAGGTATCTGTGGTGATGATGAAGGTACCCTAATTGGTCAGCTTAAACTTCTAAAAAGTGATAGTAATGATAATTTTAAGCAACTAGGTAAACAGATTACTGAGCAGAGAGAATCATTTAGTGAGTTTACTGAGAATCTATGGAAGCAACTAGAGAACTTTGCCGAGATGCTTTCTAAGTCTGCGACTGAGCAAGTGATCAATGCCCTTAAGGAAGTGATTAAAGACTTTAACAATCAATTGACCGAACAGTTTGGTGAAAACTTTAAGCAGCTAAATGCCGCGGTAAAAGATTTAGTAGTTTGGCAAGAAAACTATCGCCTGCAGTTAGCCGACATGAAAGAAAAGTATGACCATGGTGTTCAAGCTATTACTATAACGGAAGGTGCCGTGGCTAATATTAGTGAAAAATCGAGTTTGATTCCCGCTAATATGGAGCACATGAAAACAATTTTAGAAACTAACCAGCACCAATTAGCCGAGCTAGAGCGTCACCTTGAAGCCTTTCGTGATATGAGAGACAAAGCCGTAGAAGCGGTGCCTGAAATACGCCAGCAAGTGGATAAAACACTTCAAGAAATTGGACAATGTGTAGAAGTTTCTCATACACAGTATAACAAACTGCTAGAAGAGTCAGACTCCTTCCTTAAGCGTTACACTGACGCATCAAATGATGTGTTAACAGGTTTTGTTGATAGTACTCAGCAAGGAATTAAAGCCGTAAATGAAGGCTTTGATCAAGGCGTTGAAATGATTGCTAAAGACTTAAAAGAAAGTGCAGATAAGGTAAAAGATGTGATTAGTGATGGGGCTGCTAATTTTGATGAAACCGTCCGCCAAGGTATTCAAAATGTGAATGAAGGGTTTGATCAGGGCTTGCACAAAATCGCTAAAGACCTTAAAGAAAGCACCGAGCAAGTTAGTGAAGTGATTGGCGATGGAGTAAATGATTTCAAGGTTCGCGTAGAAGAAAGTAATGCATCACTTCAAACCATGTCTAACTCTTTGAATTTACGGACCGAAGAAATGAGTACCACCTTGGAAGATGCAGTATCTGATATGAGCGGAACCATGCGTAGTATGGTCAGTGATATTAATGAGCAAGCCAAAATAGTGAGTAACGATCTGGCAGCAGGTGGCCAGGCGGTGAATAAAGCAGTGGCTGAAGGGATAAATGGTATTAATAATACCAGTCAACTTGTGCAGCGTGCTCATGGAGAAGCTCAGGCTAAACTGTTTGAATACCTGGAAATTTCTCGTGGTCGAATGGAATCACAAATGAAAGAAATCCATGATCAGCAGTCACAGCAAATGCAGGTGTTCTTCAAAAAACTGGAAAGTAATATTACAGATGCAGCCACTCGCACAGGTGAGTCTGTTAACACCCAACTAGAAGCAGGTATAAGGGCAACAGAACAAGAAATTGAAGTGGCCATGAACTCGATGGGAACGGCATTAACGCAAGTGACTGGACGCTTTACGGATGATTACAAAGGACTAGTCACTCAAATGTCGAAAGTTGTTCGAATGGAGCTTGCCGATAATGGCTAATGCAAATAATTGGTTGAAATCAGCCAAGTCGAAAAAAGATAATGATGACAGTGATCATTGGTTATCTGTATCAGATTTAATGGCCGGATTGATGATGGTATTTTTATTCATTTCTGTGGCATTAATGCTGCTATCGACAATCGAACGCGCAAAAATAAAAGAAGTAGCCGTGGCGTATCAAGAAAACCAGGTCGCTATATATAATGCCTTGGTAGGTGAGTTTGATGAAGACTTAGAGCGTTGGGGGGCAGAGATTGACAAAAATACTCTTGCATTTAATTTTCACTCACCAGAAGTGCTTTTTGCTATTGGAGATATTGTACTTAAAGACAAATATAAAGAAATTTTGACAGACTTTTTCCCTCGATATTTAGAAGTATTGTCCACCTTTAAAAGCTCTATTGGTGAGATTCGTATTGAAGGTCACACCAGTAGTGTCTGGAACCAGTATGTTACAGCTGACGAATCTTATTTTAAAAATATGGAACTGTCCCAAGGGCGAACTCGCTCGGTATTGGAATATGTGTATATGTTACATAAGGCCCAGTACTATTTTGAAAAGGACTGGATAAAAAAACATATCGCAGCCGTAGGGTTATCATCATCAATGGCTATTTTAGATGGAAATGGTGTTGAAGATGGTGAAAAGTCACGCCGAGTAAGTTTTAGGGTGATTACCAATGCCGAGGTCCAAATTAGGCGGATTTTGGAGGCAGACGACTAATGGCTATTCGTTGTGATTTTTCTGGATTGCAAGTTGCTGCTAACAAAATGGGTGAGTATGAAACAGACTTTGAGATTGAGTTAGATGGTGGCTTTGAAGAAGTAGAGATAGATCTTAGAGACGGAAGATCAATTACTTCAGACGATATAGAGATTACCTCGGGCGGTTTAATTTCGGCATTTGGCCAGCAAGCCGTGTTATATATTCCCGATCAAGGTAGTGACTTAGAAGAGGTGCTAGATAATGGCGTTAAATCTAGGGCTGGTAAACGCGTTCATTTAGCCAAGTGCAGTACAATTGAATCAATGACGGAGTCTGGGCGCTTTGAACGATATGTCGCACGTAACGGTCTTTCTCAGGAATTTCTTGTTCATGGTCACCTACATGGCCGCTTCGTAAGAGACCGGCAAGCGACACTGGCGATTTGTCGAAACTGTATGAGCCATTTAAATTATAAAGATTATAGGGGGAAATATGGCAGTTCTAGAGATGAGATCGTAGAGCAATTTTCATACGCGGAATTTTTCACCCGTTATTCGTCTTATTTTAAGTATAAACCAAAAGAACTATCAGATAAGTATGCTGAAAATACTTATGTTGAGGGCTGGAAGCAGATTTCTAGTCAGATGCGGCGCGCGGCTCACTGGAGTTGTATAGAGTGCAAGGTTAATTTAAAAGAAAGAAAAAATTTATTACATGTGCACCATGAGAATGGAAATCGAAACAATAATGACCCTGATAACCTGAAGGTGCTGTGCGTAGATTGTCATAGTAAAGCCCCGATGCATGAAAGCATGTTTGTATCATTAGAGCACCGTAAATACATACAGTCATTACGTATAGAGCAGGGACTGTACAAACGTCCACTTGGCAGTGGTTCGGAGAAAGCTTGGATAGAAGCATTCGAGCAAAGTGATACGGCTGTACATGATTTGTTGTTGCTTAGGAAACGTAACAGATGGCCAGCACCAGAGGTTGGTGGTGATGTTGCAGATAGAAGCGGCGAAATAATTTACTCAAATGCTGAGTTGATATGGGAAGGTCATCGTGTGGTTGTGGATATTGAAGATCAAGGAAAAGCAAAATTATTAAGCATAGGCTGGCGATTTATGACGGTTGCTGAAGCGCTTAATGCGACTTGATTAAGTATCAGTGCTTATCAAGGAGTTTTAATTTTGTTTAAAAATAATAAACGGAAAAGTAAATAATGTTACCCAGTATTCTTGCCCAAGAAGTAAGCGAGCAGCGATTGTTCAGAGTGGCCAATATTATGTGTGGTCGTTAACATGGCAGGATGTTAATGAACAGTTTACAAAATCTAAAATGGACACCCGAAACCCGTTTGTCGAGCAGTTACAGGCTCAAATGCAACCGCTTCAAAAGCAGCTTTCGGAAGAGTTTGAATTAGGTGTTTTACGAAAGGTACCTGTTCAATCAGCCTTCGATCAATTGTTGGACTATTTAGAAGCGCCCAATGAAATAGCCTGGCGTCATTTGGCATTTGTGCATGCAATGGGTTGGTTTGACCAATCCAGCATGATGGATGAAAAAATGGTATCAAATGTTATTGCCAATTTTAAAGAAAAGAGCAGTACCCAATTGGAACAGGTATTGGATAACATTACTGGCGCCATAGCGGTTGGTTGGCTTAGTTTAGTATCGGATAAAGATCCGCTAACGGTGCGGTGTGTATTACCTATAGAAGCTCTTACTAGTAAAGACACTGAATCAATGCTGGTGAACATATGCCTTGATACGACGGTTTGTTTAGATGAAAAGGCTAACCAGCAAGCTTGGGCTGGGTTTATTCACTTGTATAATCTGTTTCAGTTTTTGCCATTTACTTGCTTTGTCTCTGCAGATGGTTTGAAGGCGGGTTTATATGAAAGAATTCAATGGCGTAATCACTCCGTAGACCCAGTAGCTGAAGAGTTAGATGCCCCTAGGGATCAACTTATAGCTTTGCTGGAAGATACACTAGAAGAACTTAGAGAAGGATTAAAGCAGCTAGCTGAAAAGAAATTGGCACTACCCGACGTGTTGTTAGAGCTACAGAAAGAAGATGGTGAAATAATAGCTGAAGCAGAGTTGGTATGGCATGAACATAAGCTAGTCGGATTGTTGGAAGAGCAACTCATATATTCAGAACTTTTTGAAATTTCAGGCTGGAATGTATTGGCCCTAGATGAACAGGGTTTATGGGCAGAAAAAGCAGAGCAGTATTTAAAGAATAATAAAGGATTTAACAATGAATAAAGACGTTAAAGTAGCTATATCATCCGACTTTTTTTCGGCCTTTGCTAAGCTGCCCCAGAATCAGCAAGGCAAAGTTTCAAAGTTCATTACCAATTTTCAGCAAAACCCAGAGTCCTCGGGTATTAACTATGAAAAGGTTCACGACTTTATAGATCCTAATATGCGCTCAGTGCGGATAGATCAAACCTATCGAGGCATTGTATTAAAGCCTGATACTGGCAATGTATTTATGCTGTTATGGGTTGATCACCATGATAATGCCTATGATTGGGCACGTAGACACCGCTGTAACATCAACCCAGGTAGCGGCGCTATTCAGATATATGAAGCTGAAGATGCTGGCCTTATTGCACCTTCTGAAGCCGTGGGCGTAAAAGGTGTACCTGGAGCCTTTGAAGAGCTGAAAGACAAAGAACTACTAAGGCTAGGTGTACCGCAAGAAATGATTGCTTTGGTTCGCGGTGTTCACAATGAACTGGATTTAGATGCTGTTGAGCATAGACTTCCAGTTGAAGCATATGAAGGGCTATTTATGTATATAGCCGGTACGAGATATGACCAAATTATAAATGATCGTGAGCTAGTACAAGAAACAGATATTGATGTTGCCGATTTCTCTGCTGCACTTGATAGACTGGCAACCCAAAGTCGTTTTGTCGTAGTTGAAGATGATATTGAACTTCAAGCAATGCTTAATGCTCCTATGGATAAATGGCGTGTATTTTTACACCCCTCGCAGCGTAAATTAGTTGAGGGTACTAAAAATGGCGCCTCCCGTGTATTAGGGGGAGCAGGTACCGGTAAAACTGTGGTTGCCATGCACCGTGCAAAATGGCTTGCAGAGAATGCATTAGGCGAAAATCAAAAAATCCTATTTACAACTTTTACAAAAAACTTAGCCACAGATATTTACAAAAACCTTGCGTCAATTTGTACTCAAGAAGTATTAGATAAAATTGAAGTCATCAACCTTGACAGATGGGTTACCCAATATCTTCGCCAGCACAATTATGAATACTCAATTTTGTACAGTAACGAAGATCAAAAGTTCTGGGAAAAAGCACTAGATTTGGCGTTATCTGAGCTTGATTTGCCAGAAGTATTTTATCAAGAGGAATGGCGAAAGGTTATCCAACCTCAGAGTATTACTACGATTGATGAATACAAGCGAGCTTCTCGTGTAGGGCGTGGCACTCGCCTTAATCGCGTGGAACGATTAAAAGTATGGCCAGTGTTTGAAGAGTACCGTAATTTACTGACTCAAAGTAAAAAGAAAGAAGTGGATGACGCATATCGTGACGTAGCCACTTTACTTGAAAATGATACTCAGGCGTTCCCTTATCAAGCGGTTATCGTTGATGAAGGACAAGATATGAGCACGCAAGCATTTAAGCTTATGCGCCAACTTGTACCAGAGGGCCATAATGATATTTTTGTTGTCGGAGATGGTCACCAGAGAATTTACGGACGTAACAAGGTGGTGTTAAGCCAATGTGGAATAAATATCCGTGGACGAGCAAGAAAATTAAAAGTTAATTACCGTACAACCGAAGAAATAAGACATTGGGCAGTTAATTTGCTTGAAGGCTTTCAAATAGATGATCTTGATGGCGGGCTAGATGACAACAAAGGCTATAAGTCACTGACACACGGCAATGCACCGCAAATTGAGCAGTTTGAATCTTCAGAAAAGCAATCAGACTTTATATCGACTTACCTTAAGCAACAAGCTAGTGAAGGCTTACCGCTTAGTCACATTTGTATCGTGACGCGTACAAACAAAGAGCGAGATGGAATTGATAATGCGTTAAAGCGCGCAGGTATAGAAGTAGCCATCGTTGACGCTTATCAGGAGTCACTTAATAAAAATGCGGTTCGCCTAGCGACGATGCATCGAGTTAAAGGTCTAGAGTTTGATGAAATGATATTGGCTAGTGTCAATGAGGGCATCGTGCCGCTTAATCATGCCTTAGAAAATAAAGGTGATGAAGTCGAGAAGCGCTTAGCGGATATAGAGGAGCGAGGGTTAATGTATGTAGCGATAACTAGAGCTAAAAAGAGGGTTCTTATTTTAAGTTATGGGAAAGCGAGCTCTTATTTAGTTAATACTTAGGGTGCAGGCTTAACTGTTAAAGTATGATACTTATAAACGCCTAGCCAGTGAAATTCATTCACTGGCCTGGCTGATTCTATTTTTTTACCCTGTTTATATTCCACATCAAAAACAGCCTGTTTTGAATTTGGTAGGGTAATATACTTAGCAGGCATACTTTTGATCGTTTGGGCTGCATCTCTAATAGTTTTGTTGATGGCGCGCGCTTCATCGCTATTGAAAAATGAGCTGCCGATATTAAGATCATTTACTCCTAGGAAGGAAGAGCAAGTCAGCCCTTTTCCTTGATGAAACTTAAGCTTTTACCAGGGTTACTGTCTTACTGCATTTGGAAATTATCAATTAAGGGTTTGTAGAGCCTAACCCAGTATAGAGCGATAAGACCTAGGGGAAGCTCCACATGGGTAGCTGTACTTGAAATAACGGCACCTGGATTGCCCTCAGCTACCCTAATAAGGGATCGCAGTAGTGCTAGCTTGTAAGTAGAGGGCTTATTATCGTTGATCACTATATTACGAATTAGAGGAAATGCACCACTACCATCACCTTGTAATCGCAATGTGATGGTTTCCCAGCTTACATCATTACGTTTTAGCTTATCCTCTAGGGTTGAGTGGCTGGCTGATTCTTTAACCAGGCCCTGTGACCTGGCAAGTTTAAGAATCTCGTCTTGGTTGACCGTAAGCATCACGCGTTCATCTGTTGAAACCCTATGTCTTAGGGTGATGACTAAAACACCATTAGCATTTAAAAATTTGGCTAGTTTACGAAAACATCGTTCCCGCTCACTTTTCTGGAATGTGCATCCACACTGCACTCAGTAATATTAAGTCAAATTTAATCCCAAGCTTGTAGACGTGTTCAAGCTCAGGTAACGAGTCATTGAGCCAGGATATGTTAGGTGAAGTAAATTGGCTTTTGGTGCGCGTTAACAGCTCTTTGGCTGGGGCTATCGCAATAACGCTTAAACCTGTATCAGCCAATGCTGCAGCATCTCGGCCTGAGCCACACCCAACATCAAGGGCGAATCCGCTAGTAGGTATTAGATCTAACCAATCGCAGTGTACTTCTTTGAAGCTGAGGCTATTGTACTGTGAGGCAAGATCATTAGCATGCTGATCGTAGTAAGCGATTTTAATTGGATTCATAGGTAAGCATTTAAATATGATTGCTAGATAGTGAACGAATGTAAGAAAAAAACCAACAGCTTGCCTATTGGTGAGGGTGCTATTTCTGTCTACGTAATCTGAGCAAATTCATCGTACCTACCATTTACTCTGAATCGGATTAAACTCACCAATCAGTCTAAACTTATACAATGCTTTTTTGCCAGTTATTCTTAACCATGAGGGAGTGGTCGTGCTACCTAGGAAGCCGCTGTAGTTGATTTAGAGACTATTTTAGATTGACGATAATAAAGGAGAATTGCCGTGACGGGCTTGTAAATCGCTTCCAGGTGAAACGTTTAAAAATAGACCTACGAAAAAGTGTAACTTTCAGTGTAGCTTTTTCCTTGAGGAGTAGAAAAAACCTTATAAATCAATGCTTAGATACCGCTGCATCATAGGAGTATGTTCGGGAGTGCTCTTGGCAGCTTGTTTGGTGGCCATAGTGACTG
>MAAB01001418.1_pt1 | contig 23298 bp, 20 predicted proteins | sample 1115991 | NCBI WGS metagenome assembly MAAB01 (sample SAMN04961124, study PRJNA320927) | seawater metagenome | isolation source: sample BD02T18 sea water enriched with oil for 18 days | place: USA:Gulf of Mexico | collected 2013-07-27
AATGAAAAATCTAAGTGTTGGCGCGTTTAGCGATGCCAGCAACGATTTTGGCCCTGTAATCACACAAGCCCATAAAGAAAAAGTACAGGGGTTCATCACCAGTGCCGAAACAGACGGCGCAACCGTAGTAGTTGATGGTCGTAACCCAGTGGTTGAAGGTTTTCAAAATGGTTTCTTTGTGGGTGCCACCTTAATTGACGGCGTAACCCCACAGATGGAAAGCTACGAAGCTGAAATCTTTGGCCCGGTGCTTCAAGTAGTACGTGTTAAGACCATGGAAGAAGCCATGAAGCTGATTAACGATCACGAATACGGCAACGGTACTTGTATCTTTACCCGTGACGGTGAAGCAGCACGTTACTTTAGCGACAACATTCAGGTAGGCATGGTAGGCATTAACGTTCCATTACCAGTGCCCGTGGCGTACCACAGCTTTGGTGGTTGGAAACGTTCATTGTTTGGTGATTTACACGCATACGGCCCAGACGGCGTACGTTTTTACACTAAGCGTAAAACCATTACACAGCGTTGGCCTTCAAGCGGTGTTCGTGAAGGTGCAAGCTTCTCTTTCCCAAGCTAAGCCATAAAGAGCCTTCTATGAAGGCTCTTTATTAAAATTTAATATTCAAGAAAGGACTAGAACTAAAGGACGATAATAATTGAGGGTAACTCAGGATATTATCCTTTACAGAATTTAATAGGCGCTAACATTTGTCGCTAGGTCTATTATTCGAGTGTAGCAAAGTGATTGTCAGTCTGGTCTAGTTTGGCAAGCACACTTTTGGGCAAGCATCCTCTCCAGGTGTTTGCTTTTTTTTGTCTGCTTCTATTGGTTTTATAAATAGAGTAAAGAAAACCTTAATTCGTACAAGTACAGTTTAATTTTTCAGGATAAATTAAAGAACATAAGCACAGTATTTATCCACTATTAATGCTTATGCCGGAGATGCTTGGTATTTGCGATGGGTCATAGACGCGGTCCATAAGCAAACCCCTTTTGGGTAATCACTTTAAAGTGACTACCCGTTTTTTTGTCCCTCGCTTTTCCCTCTTGTTATGGTCGGTCTTGTTAATGTAGGTTATTGGACTTTTTGGTCGGCTATTCTGTCCAAGGTAGATATGCGCAACTGCTCACGATTATCAAATAATTCGTGTTGCAGTGATTTAATTTGCTGGACTTTATCATCGTCAGACATGCCATCGCCGTTCAAGATAGTTTGTCTTTGTTGGCGGTACTGATTAAATCGTGTATCCCATTCTGCCTTCTGTATATCGCGGACTGCGAAGCGTTCCGCAGTTTTCTGATCATAAAATTGGCTTCGCATTTGGAATATCTGTGATTCACTGGCACCTTCAGCTCTAGCCTTAGATATATTGTTTTGTAATTCTTCACGCTGATGCTCTGCATTTTTTATGGCTTGCTCTTCCAATGGCAGAAGTCGCTCCAATTCTAATGCCTGCTGTTGTTTCTGTTCATCACTTAGGTCATGATTTTTGTTAATGGCTAACATCCCAGTGGTGTAGTCATCTAAGTTGTCATCTTTTGCATAAAAAGCATCGTAAATTTCTTGGCCAAGATACTTCTTCCGTGCATCTTTACGATATTGCAGCGCTGACTCATAACTGGGCACGTTCCCCGATAAATTTTGTTCGTCTGCTTGCTGCTGTTCTATTGTGACTAATGCTTGTTTATAGTCTAAATACTGCCTTAATACGCCTTTAGCTTGTGAGCGAGCTGGCTGGCCTAATACAGTGTCAAATATTTCATTAATACGGGCAATAATCGTATCAATAGACTCTTCAGTATTGGCTGATAAAAAGTATTCAATTAACGAGCGAATAGAACGTGTGACCACCAATTGGCCATCGGGTGTTACCGTGAAGTGCACTGGAATGTAGGTGTTTTTTAGGGATTTAGCTAAAGGTCCAAACTGTGACTGATAGTTATCAAAGGAAATATCCTTAATGATGTGTACCACAGGTGAATCTGATACCTGGGTTTTGTTGGAATTGAATTCCTTGTGAGTCACGTGTGAGTGACTGTTCGCTGGCGAATTATTGTTAACAAGTACAGTTGGAGTTTGTGTGAAATAATTAACCCCAAGTAACACTAATAACAGTCCCATTAGTGAGATAGGTAAGGGCTTAACAAAAACGGATTGGCGGCTCATGAGAATACTTCCTGTGGTTTTTCTGACACCTTTTTTGAAACTGTATTAGATTCGACTGGTATCTCTTCGGTTAATATCTGTAAAGGGATGGTTTGCATGAATATCGATGTAGGGGTCATGCCCAACATTGAACGAAATGTACGAATGAAATGCGAGGAATCATTAAATCCAGATTCCATGGCAGCATCGGTTAAATTACCACCACGACCAATTTGTTCGACCGTCGTATAAAGCCGGTGCCATAAGCGAAACCGCCTAATGGGCAATCCGGTACAGTTTTTAAATAACTCAGATAAATAAGCGGGCGATAAATTGACTTGATTGGCCAATTGGTTTAACGAAGTGTTATCGGTTGTGTTACCTCTAATGTGCGAAATAACACGTTGTATTCTTGGCTCGATTAAAAAATGTTCATCCGTATGGGGTTGTTGTGTGTGAGGCTGTTGTAAAAAAGTATCGAGAGTATTTTGTATTTTTAGTGCATTTAATGGTGCGCAACAAAATGATAAAAAATTATTAATGTGGCGTTGCTCATCTTGCAATAGATAAAAGCAATTTTTTTCTTGTTTGATCATGGCTTTAGATAACGAATGTAAATCAGCCCCCATTGGATCAAGCGTGCAATTAAAAAAGAAGGCCCCTTGAGTATCGACCACCACGGATGTTCCAGCCGGAATAAGTAAGCTGCGACATTCAATAAACTCTTGCATGTCTTGGGTTTTAAAGCGTATAGGTTTGTCTAGCCCCATCATTAAAGTCGAGGCGCCAGTAGACACATATATGGGCTCAGACAAAGAGCCTACGAATACAGACCTTTGTTGCCATAAAAATAGCAAGGGGCGGTAAGCGGTGGTTGGCATGGGGTCACTCAATCTTATTTTTAATACAGTTGTACTACTTTATTCTTATATGTCTTGTGGGCTCTAGTCATGTAGCGCCACACGGTGACTATTTTTAATAAACTTATTGTTAGTAACGACTAAGACTTAACAATGGGTCAATATTTATCTTTTAAAATTATAAAGTAAAGAAATTATATTGTTTGATTATACATTTTCATAAACCTCCACGATTCGTACAACTTAGTGTGTTTTTTTAAGGTAATGCATAAGAACGTTTATTTAAATAACTGTATTGTTGGTTGATATATTTTAAATGGCGCAATTTATCCTACTTTTATTTATTCTATTAAATATAGGGTATATAGGTGATTTTTATTAATTAATAAGGTTGAAAATAATTACCCTAGATTCGTACAAGTTAAATTTTAGATCCTGAGGTAGATTAAAAATCCGAAACATTCGACTACCAATAAAAATAATTATGGAGCTTCATATGTTAAATATATTCAAACAAAATATAAGCGTGCCTAAGCACATGGCGATATTTTTAACCTTAACCTTGTCTTTTTTATCCTTCTCGGCTCTGGCCAGTGAAGGCACCCCTCACTCGGGGTATGTGGCACAGCAACCATTACCCACTAAACCTGTTAAAGATTGCTCATGGTGGGATGCAGTGTGTAAGGTAAAATTTGATATCAGTTACGTAAAATATCTAGCCGATAAAGCAGAAGTAAGTGCCATTAACTATCGCAATCGGTTTAATACTAAGTATCCGATCGTTTTAGTACATGGCGTTTCTGGTTTTGATCAAATCTTAGGTTTGGTTGAATACTTCCAAGGCATTCCTGCTGAATTACGTGAAGGGGGGGCCGTGGTATACACGCCTAACGTAACGGCTTGGGAAGATGCTTATTTTCGTGGTGAGCAGCTTATGGAATTCATTGAAAATACCGTATTGCCAGAAACGGGCGCGTCCAAGGTACACTTAATTGGGCATAGCCTAGGTTCACCTACTTCTCGTTACGTGGCAGGTACCAACCCTGATGTAGTGGCATCCGTTACTTCTGTGAATGGAATTAACTACGGGTCTGGCTTTGCTGACTGGGGTTACGACAACCTATTTGGTACGGTATTGGAAAGCCCAGCGGTAAGCTTATTAAATTTAACCGGTAACGTACTGGATGCATTGGCAGGTAACCCTGAATACGACAACGACGCATTGAAAACGGTTATATTCATGCGCACGCAAAGCGCCTTAGCCTTCAGTGAGCAGTTTCCTGATGGCGAGCCTACTGAGTACTGTGGTCAAGGCAGTAATTTTGTGAATGGTATTCATTACTATTCATGGGGCAGCACAGGTACATTTACTAACCTTCTGGATGTAAGTGATCCGTTGTTAGCCCTAACCGATGCGTTAGGTTACTGGAATGGTGAAGCGTCTGATGGTTTAGTGTCTAAGTGTTCACAGCACTGGGGTGAAGTTATCACCGATAGCTATGCTATGAATCACCTAGATGCTACGAATATGTTATTTGGCTTACATAACTTGTTGGAAACCAATCCCAAAACAGTTTATGAAAACCATGCGAGCCGTTTACGTAACCTAGATGGTAATGAATAACTTTTCCTTGATTTAATCTGTAAACTTTATGCGGTTATTGATCTCAATAACCGCTTTTTTCATTTATAGCTATAAGGAATAGTCTCAATAGAATTCATTAGTTGTTGAACCTCCGTTGTTTTATGAGTAAGCGAGGCGCATCATGATTAAACCTAATCACGATATCCATAAACCTAATGAAAATTATTTGCATAATACTGCTTCTGTGTTTTTTACCCGCCTGTGCGTTTTATCCCACTACTAGCAATAATCAAGACAGCAGTGGCTGTGATTTGTACTTTAAAAAACTCACTGTGGATGTTACCAGTAGTCAAATTCAGTGCCATGGGGGCGGTAATAGCGCGATGGCGTGTATTATGGTGTCCGGCGTGATCGCAGGGGGCACGGCGGTGGTATCGGGTTCTATTGTATTGGTGGGTAATACCCTACATTGGCTTGAAAAGCAGGGTAAATGTGAAGATGGTTTTTTACATTCAAAAGTACTTGATCATAATAAACCCTTGTTGAACGATGATGGTGTAATGGTTCAACAGGATCCTTAAAACGTAAACCAAATTTTGGACATTTCTATTAACGAATTCCAACTTCTGGCTTTATATTCAGTTCATAGAAAAGGCGGTTTGGCGATAAATTTAGTGGATTTTGTAGGATCGTTTTTAGCTGTTTTTATCAGCATGCTCTCCCTTACTATTTGACGTCCGCCATCGATGGCTAAAATGCCCAATCCAAAAATAATAGGGCCATAAATAAATAAATCGTCAGCTTTAAGGGTCTCGTCTAAAAAGACATACGCCACCACAAATATAAGAGCCGGCTCTAGGTAGCTAAGTAACCCTAGGGTGATCATGTTAAGGCGATTATTGGCGGCAATAAAGCACAGCATGGGCACCGACCCCATAATGGCTAAACCTAAAAACAATAATAACCAGGGAAATGAATATTCAAATGGGTGATTTAGGCTCTCCCCTTCAAGCCCACCAAACATTAAAATACCTATTAGGGCAGGCGGCAGTAATATTAAATTTTCAATTAAAAAGGCTGACACAGTAGGCAGTACTTGCTTGCGCCGTAATACTAAATACAAAGGGTAACCACTAGCCACGAGCACAACTACCCATGACAGGCCGTTTACTTTCCAAAAAGCCATGACTACCCCTGCTCCAGCACAAAGCATAGCTAGCCATTGTAGAGGGCGTAGCTTTTCTTTTAAAAACACTTTACCTATGAATACCATCACTAGCGGCACTAAAAAATAGCCTAATGATAAATCTAAGGTGTGCTGATTTAATGGGGCCCAAACAAATAATCCCCACTGTAATCCGACTAACAAACTGCCCGCGATTAACCCAGGCCAGGCTTTAAGTTGGCGCATGGGAGTTAAATAAAATGAAAGTTTTTTTATTAATACAAGGCTTGCCAGTATCAATAACGTTGACCACAAAATTCGCTGATTAAGCAATGTGTAACCAGACAGAGGTTTTAACTGTTGAACATAAATGGGCATGAAGGAAAATAGGGTAAAGGCGCTGACGCCAAACCCTAAACCTTTATAATCATGTGTTTGTTGTGTTTTCATTGAATGTAGAATAGCTGAAAAAGTTAATCAATTTGGGTTTGTGAAAATATTTGTATAATCATAACCCCCACCACAATGAAAGCCATGCCAATGATAGCTGGGGCATCTGGTGTTTGCTTAAAAAATACGGCGGCTAACACGGCGGTTAATACTATGCCTACCCCTGACCATATAGCATACGTAATGCCTACCGGCATGGTTTTTAAAATTACCGATAATAAATAAAACGAAATAGCATAACCGAGTATTACAACAATACTGGGACCAATTTTAGTGAAACCTTCGGCCGGCTTTAGGGCAAGGGTGGCAAATACTTCTGCAATAATGGCGATCATTAAATATAGGTAAACCATACTACGTCTCTTTATAAAATGGGATTGTAAATGTTCGTTATGAATCAGTGTTTGTATCGGTGGCAAGGGCAATACCGTGCCATAATGACTTAAGTACTGTCATCATTAGGTCGCCATCTTGCTTAGGGTAGGAGCCCACTCCCACTATCATTAGGTCGCGAGATAAATCATACCAAGCAAACTGACCGTGAATACCTAGCATAGTAAAGCGATTTTTTTCAGGCTCCACGACCCAAAATTTATTTTTATAATGGCCATCTTTAAATACACGATCTTTCCAATCTTTACCATACGCCAATTTAGCATGGGGGTTTGGCTGGATCACTTGCTCAATAAAATGGCTAGGCAATACTTGTTCTCCTAAAAGATTTTTGCCTTTATTTAGCATTAATGAGGCTAATCGAGCAAAGTCTTTCAGGCGTAAACTAAATTGCCCCTCGGTAATAGGGAAACCCTGAGGGTCGGTATTAAAGTAGCCAGAGGATTGTGCACCGATTTTTTTATACAGTTTTTCTTCAAATAGTTCAGCCAGTGGTTGCTCGTAGACATTTTCAAGAGCCATGCCCAATACATTGCTGAGGGTTGAGTTATAAACAAAGCTGGTGCCGGGCTCGTAATTGCGTCTATTTAAGTTTTTAATGGCCCAGGCTCTTGCACCAATGGCGCTTTCGCCTTCTAAAGGGGGGTAGTAGCCTGCGGCTCGGGCATAGCTCCAGTATTCGGCGTTAGGGTTGCTGTAATCTTCGCTGAATACTAAACCTGCCTGCATGTCCCACACATTTTGTACGCTAACGCCTTGCCAAGCGGGTATAAGTTTAAATTCAGGTATGTAGTCACTCATGCAGGCACTGGGATTAAGTAACCCTTCATGGACGGCCATGGCTGCAATCATTGAACACATTGACTTGGTGCAAGAGTGAATCACGTGACGGTCGTGTTCATTCATGCCGTTACGGTAAGATTCATGAATCACTTGGCCTTTGTGCATCACTAATAAGCCGTCGTTAAATAGGCGGCGGTTTAACAGTGTATCGCCGTTAAGCGTACGAGTAGGCATAAGCGGGTCGGGAAAGGTAAGGGCGCTTACATCCAGCGCATGGCCCATGGGTAATGGCATGACGTGCTCTCCCGGCTCAATTGCCACCGTGCGAAACAGATTTACCATAGATAATTGGCTTACTGCCAAGTGATCAGGCTCATCCCAATTTTTCTGGCCAATATCCAGTGGCTCATTAACGACAAAGCTTGGGTCTTGAGTAATAATTTGAACCATGTGATGTCCTGTTATTATTTTTATTAGGCGCTTGGCCATAACTATTGGTGGGAGTATAACGCCAGCAAAACATAAATAGAATAATTACTCATGTTTATGAGTGGGCTAAGGGCTCGTGATGGGGCAGAACAAAGGGGAGCACTGTATTTACGTGTGTGAATAAATACAGTGCATTCTTTGACGTGCTTGCCTTAAGCATCAGCTAACTTGTTTCAGAACCTGTTCATCATCGCAATACACTTTATGCACACGGCGCGTTATACCCGTAAATAAGGTATAAGGAATGGTATCGCAATGGGGGGCCACTTCGGCGGCCGTTAAATTTTCACCCCAGCACTCCACATAGGCTCCCATTTTTATGTTTTCAAGGTGGCTTAAATCCACAGCCAACATGTCCATGGATACACGGCCCAGTATGCGAGTGCGTTGTCCATTCACTAGGATGGGGGTGCCACTTTTAGCATGTCTTGGGTAGCCGTCGGCGTACCCCATAGCAACAGTTCCTACTAATGTTGGTTTTTCGCAAATGAACGTGCGGCTGTAACCCACCGCGTCCCCTGCTTGAAGCATGTGAATGGCAATGACCTCTGAGCTTAAGGTCATGGCGCTTTGAAGTTTGTCACCCTGTGGGTGGCTTTGCTCAAATGGGGTGGCGCCGTACAACATAATGCCGGGACGTTGCCATTGGCGACGTGCTGCATCGTGGCCTAAAGTGGCAGCTGAGTTGGCTAGGCTCACGTGTGCGTTGATGCCAGAGGTGAAAGCATCAAAGCAGTTAATTTGGGTTTGGGTGGTGGCGGCGCTTAGGTCATCTGCGGATGAAAAGTGACTCATTAATACCACCTCTTTAACCTGTGGCAAATCTATAAGCTGCTGGTAAGCATCTTGGTAATCTTCAGGAGCAATGCCTAATCGATGCATGCCGCTGTCCATCTTTAACCATACGTTAATAGAATTTTTAAGAGGCGTGTTTTTAATATCTTCAATCTGGCTAACATTGTGTAGCGATGTCCACAGGTTGTATTGTGCAATAAGCGTTAATTCTTCGGCCTTAAAAAAGCCTTCTAATAATAAAATGGGGTTTTTAATACCCGCTTCACGCAGCTCAATGGCTTCTTCAATGCAAGCCACGCCAAACGCATCGGCTTGGGCTGAAAGTGCATTGGCTACCACCACGGCATCATGGCCATAGGCATCGGCTTTAATAATAGCTACGGCTTTTTGGCCGTTAGATAATGACTTGGCCAAGTTATAGTTATGACGAATAGCATCAAGATTAATGGTGGCGGTAGCAGCGCGTGCCATAAAATTCTCCAGTTAAAATTGTTCTTATTAATTTTTCGTAACTAAATTTTTTACACAGCCATGATGGCTTCAATTTCAATATCAGCCTCTTTTGGTAACGCTTTCACGGCGTAGGCAGCACGAGCAGGGTAAGGCGCTGAAAAATACTGAGCCATAATTTCGTTTACTTGTGCGAAGTACTTAAGATCACTTAGCAAAACGGTAATTTTCACAAAATCGCTTAAATCCCCACCGGCAGCAGCCGAAACCGCTTTTAAATTTTCAAATACTTGCACCGCTTGTGCTTCAAAACTCTCGTTAACCATTTCCATAGACTGTGGATTTAGTGGGATTTGGCCCGAAATATAAACAGTGTCGTCAACTCTCACTGCCTGTGAATAAGTACCAATGGCGGCGGGAGCGTTTGGCGTAGAGATAATCGTTTTAGTTGTCATGTTTATGTCCTGTTCTTGCAATTTAATTAAGTGTGAGAGGGCACCCCGTGCCCGAAAAATCGCTCACGGGGTGAGCTCGTACGGTTTTATTTCAAGGCTGTTAGCCGTAGTAACGAGTCATGGACAAACCTTCAGGGTCGATTTCGGTGGCACGTTTACTTATCACGTCCGCCACAAACTTGGCCGAGCCTAGCGACATGGTCCAACCTAGAGTGCCGTGACCGGTGTTTAAAAATAAATTGTTAAATTTGGTGCCGCCTAAAATGGGCGTGCTGTCTGGCGTCATGGGGCGTAGGCCAGTCCAAAATTCAGCCTTGTTAATATCGGTGGCACCGGGAAACATGTCTTGCACCACAAAGTCCACACTGGCACGACGCTTTTTATTTAATTCCATATTATAAGAGGCGATCTCGGCGGTACCGCCCACGCGAATGCGATCTTCAAAACGCGTTACCGCAATTTTGTAGGTTTCATCCATGATTGTGGACATAGGGGCCTTAGACTCGTCTTCGATGGGCAGCGTTAATGAATAGCCCTTAATGGGGTAAACCGGAATTTTAATGCCCACAGTATTAAGTGTTTGTACTGAGTAAGAACCTAACGCCACTAAAAATGAGTCGGCGGCCAACATTCCCCTAGAGGTCTGAACACTTACTATTTTTCCGTTGTGTTCATTAAGTTGTTGAATGTCAGTTTTCATTAAGAAATTCACGCCGAGCTTTTCGCATTCTTTAGCCAGTGCGCAGGTGAATTTAAAGCAGTCGCCGGTTTCGTCCCCGGGTAAACGTAAACCGCCTACAAATTTATGACGTACCTGTGCAAGGGCCGGTTCAAACTCTACACAGCCATCCATGTCTAAGGGCTGATGGTCTATGCCTAAATCTTGTAAAACGTTAATGTCTTTTTGCAAATCTTTGATTTGTTTTTGCTTGCGAAAAAGCTGCAAGGTGCCTTGCTGACGGCTGTCGTAATCAATGTTGAGTTCTTTGCGTAAATCCACAAAACAATCACGGCTGTATTCGGCAATACGCAACATTCGGCCCTTGTTTCTTTGGTACGAGCGAGTGTTACAGTTGGCCAGCATCTTAGTCATCCAAGATAGGGTGAAGGGATCTAGCTCCTTTACGTTAATCATGAACGGCGCCAAATCTTGCAGCATCCAACCTATGGCCTTAAGGGGCACACCTGGGCCTGCCCAAGGGGTGGAGTAACCGGGTGAAATCATGCCTGCGTTAGCATGGCTGGTTTCTTGTGCCACGCTGTCTTGGCGATCAATAACGGTGACTTCGTGTCCGGCCTTGGCTAAATACCAAGCACTGGCGACTCCTAACACTCCGCCGCCCAATACGATTACATGCATGATGTTCTCTCTTTAAAAAGAAACTAACGAAAATTTGATTAGCCTAGTCTATTGGATTTTAGCGAGTGAAAAAGTTTGATTTTCGATCAATAACAGGTTTAAATTTGGTTTATGTTAAATTTAAACGTGGAAAGCACTGTTTATGAATGAAGTTAAAAAGCGCCCTTTAGATCGTTTAGATATGAATATTTTGCGTGCTCTCCAAGCGGATGGACGCATAAGTTATGTTGAACTGGCCGAGAAGGTGGGTTTGAGTTCTACGCCTTGTATAGAGCGTGTAAAGCGTTTAGAGAAAGACGGATTTATAGAGGGTTATTACGCCCGTCTTAACGCTGACGCACTGGGGTTTAGTATGTTGGTATTTGTAGAAATCGCACTTTCTTACCAATCCCCTGATGCATTTTCTGAATTTAATAAAGCCATTAAAAAATTGCCTTATATTTTAGAATGTCACTTAGTCTCCGGTGATGCCGATTACCTAATTAAGGCGCGCATCGATGGTATGTCTGAGTACCGTGCGTTATTAGGGGATATGTTGTTAACCCTGCCAGGGGTTAAAAACTCTAAGAGTTATATTGTGATGGAAGAAGTGAAAGAGAGTCAGTCTTTGCCTATTAAATTTAATCCTAAAAAATAGGCGGAATTATTTTCTGATTCCGTGATGTCAATGTATTTCAGAGTACCCTTTTATTTAAAGGTACACTGAAAATAAAGCAAGTGTCTAACCGCTGGTGGCGTTTTGATCCAACGGATTAATTTTGGGTGGATGTTTTTTATCGCCTAGTTCAGAAATAAGCATGCCTGCGATAATCATGCCCGCGCCCATAAACCCCATTAAAGCCAAATGCTCACCTAAGAATAACCAGGCTGCCCCATGGGCAAATATGGGTTCGCTGGCAAATACCATGGCCACTTTATGGGAAGGTAAAAACTGCTGGCAGCTGGTCTGTGCCCAGTAGGCAAAGGCCGTGCCTAATAAGGCTGTTACCAATATTGAAAATACAATTATGGGTTCAAATAGATGTTCATGCCAGCTTACCGGCTCACTGCCACTTAAGTAAAATAATGGATCGCCACTTAATAGGGCAGCGGCCAGACAATAAGCCGCTACCGAAAATATTTGCACAATACTTAAACTTAAAACAGGTAAGTCTTTCACAAATTTATCGGTAAAAACAAGATGAAACGCAAAGGCGAAGGCACAGGCCAAAATCAATAAATCGCCATTATTAAAGCTGAATTCGCCACCAGTGGTTAAAAAATACAGGCCTAAAGTCGCCACGACTATGCCAATCCAAACCGCAAGTGTAGGCCGTTTGTTAAAAAACATAAAACCCAGTAATGAAACCAATGGAACCGCCATACCGGTAATAAAACCCGCGTTAGAGACACTGGTATAACGCATGCCTTCAGTTTGGGCGTAAAAGCCTAAAAATAAAAAGAAACCTAATAATGAACCCGAAATCAAAAGTGGTTTGATAGGCAGTGTTTGATGACGTTCCTTTGAAAAGTAAAACAAAGGCAGTAACGCTAAACCGGCTAAAAAGAAGCGAATGGCGTTAAAGGTGTTGGTGGGTAGTTTGGCGATGGTTAAGTCCACCAGTACAAATTCGGCTCCCCATACAAAGCTTACAAAAATGAGTATATAAAGGGCTGCTTTGGGTGTCGTAATAGTCATATCTTACTAGTCATGAAACGTATTTGTATAAAAACTAAAAAAACGCTGCTTGCTATTTTCCATAGCAAGTAGCGTTACATGTGTAGCGGGACCACCTATTTATTATAGGTGCCCTGTTTAACGTTTAAACTAGAATCCTAGCTTGTCACGTAACGAATAATACATAGCCCCCGCTGCCGTCATGGGCACACGTAACATACGGCCACCGGGGAATGGATACTGTGGTAAGGCAGCAAATATATCAAAACGTTCACATTGATCTGTGATTGCATCTGCTAAAACCTGACCTGCAAGGTGTGAGCAAGTAATGCCGTGGCCACTGTAACCTTGTGCGTAGTAAATATTTTTACCAATACGGCCAAATTGAGGCAAGCGCATAAGGGTTAATAAGAAGTTACCTGTCCAAGCGAAATCGACCTTAGTGCCTTTAAGCTGAGGGAAGGTTTTGAGCATATTGGGCACGATTTTAGATTCAATCTTGCTGGGTTCACGGGCACCGTAGGTTACGCCGCCGCCATAGATTAAACGGCCATCACCAGAAAGGCGGTAGTAATCCAATAGGTAATTACAATCTTCCACGCAGTTGTCCATGGGGATTAATTGCTTTTGTTGTTCTTCGCTTAAAGGTGCAGTGGTAATGACCTGAGTACCACAAGGAATAGCTTTGGCTTGCAGTTTTGGAATCAAACCACCTAAGTAAGCGTTGCCCGATACCACTAAAAAGTTAGCGGTGACCGATCCGTTTTTGGTATATACCCTTGTTTTTTCACCTTCTTCTACTTTTATTACTTCAGAATCTTCGAAAATAGTGCCGCCCAACGATTCAAGCGCCGCCGCTTCACCCAATACTAAATTTAGTGGATGAAAGTGACCGCCGGAATTATCCAGTAGGCCGCCCACGTAACGCTCGGTGCCTACGCGCTGGCGAATAGCGTTTTCATCTAATAAATCCAGTTCGCTATGACCGTGTTTTTCCCATAGGGTTTTACGATCCTTCATGCCATCAAGCTGTTTTTCGTTACACGCCGCAAAAATACCGCCTTCTTTTAGATCACACTTAATGTTGTAATCTTTTACCAGCCTGCGCAGAATGCGGCCGCCTTGAAAGGCCATCTTCCCCATTTCATTGCCAACGTCTTGGCCGTAATGCTTTTCTATGAAATCAATGTCACGGCTGTAGCTGTTAACAATTTGCCCGCCGTTACGACCCGATGCACCAAAGCCCACTAAACTGCCTTCCAGAACCACGACTTTAAACCCTTTCTCGGCCAAGTGAATGGCGGTAGACAGCCCAGTAAAACCCGCACCGATGACACAAATGTCTGCGCTAATATCGCCCTCAAGTGATGGGCGAATAGTTTTATCATTGGCCGACGCGGCGTAATAAGATGTGGTGTGTGATGGCTTGCTCATGTTCTACCTCGGTCTATCAACAGCCTTTTGCGGCTGTTGTATAATCGAAATCGGATTAGAACCTTTGGGCGAATAGTAACTTTTTAAAAGTTTACAGTCAGGCCGGCTCTTTCATTGTGGGTAAAATATACGGGTTTAGATGGCAATGCGGATATACCCAGTAAGGTGTATTTTAGTTTGAAGGGCTTCTTAACAAAAAAATCCCCTATAAAGCGGTGTTTTACAGGGGATTCTTCGAGGCTATTATATCTGTCTTTTCAGGTTAATTATTTTTCGGCGGCAATCACTGAAATTTCAACCAATAAAACCTCGCGAGCCATCTTGGCTTCTACACAAGCGCGGGCAGGGGCGTGACCTTCTGGCACCCAGTTATCCCATACGACATTCATGTCAGCAAAGTATTTCATGTCGCTCACATAGATAGTGGCCGACAATATGTGTTCACGGTCGGAGCCGGCTTGCTCTAGTAATTCATCTACTTTTTCAAGCATGCTGCTGGTTTGTTCGGTAATACCCTTTGTGGCGTCTTTGCATACTTGGCCACACAAATAGATAGTGCCGTTGTGTTTTACAACACGGCTCATGCGGGCTTTGGTTTCTAGGCGAGTAATGCTCATGATGTCGACCTTGATTAATTTTTTAATAATATTGGGCGGCAGTGTACACATAAAAATAATAATTTCGATTATTTGTATGTAACAAAAAAAAGTAGAAACAGGCTAAATATTTTATATACCCCTAAGGGGTTAGAGGTATATAAAATATTGTAGCTGCTCAGTGATTCTTCAGGTTTTCCATGAGTTCGATCCCCCTTAAATAGCCCAAGAAAACATCTCTTTGTACGGCCACGCTGCGCCCTGCGACAAAGGCCGAACAAAGAGATATTTGCTTGGACTTGCTGATGTTTTGGTGACCCTTATTAGAACGTCCGCCGCTAACCTTGCGTCATAAAACTTGCGGGGACCTCTAGCCAGTGGGCTTTGTCGCATCGCTACATGGAAGTAGCCTATAAGGGTAATGCATGGAGCAATTACCGCAGGACGCAGCGGGCCCTCTGGTTAGGGGGGCTGTGAGTTTCCAATGATTGGTTGGGTAGTTACGGAATACTAAGGGTTAGAAAAATCTGTACTGGCCGCTAATAGGCAATCATTAAAACAATCGATAATTTGTTGATTGTTATGTTGTTTACGCGAAATGGCACTGAAGGTATTGCTGTAGCCATACAGGGATTTAAATAAAGGGCGTAAGTGCTGTTGAAGCCCCCAATTATTAACCAGATGGCTGGGCAGTATTCCTAAATAATGACCGCTTAATACTAGACTGGTTCGAGCCTCTTGGTGGTGGGCCTTTGCTTGTTTATTCCAATAACGCATGTCGGGGTGCATTTCACGCCCAGGCATTAAACGGGGAGACTCTACAAACTTGTAGTTGAGTAAATCCTCTTTTTTGATGTTGTTATCCAGCACCTCAAACAAGGGGTGGTCCTGAGCACAATACAAATACATTTGTTCATCAAACAAAGGGTGGCAATTAAGCTCTTTAAATTCATGGGGTAGAACAGTGACCCCTATGTCCATTTTTTTATTGATCACCGCCGAGCTCACTTCGTCTGACGACATAGTGGTAATTTGTACTTTTACATCCGGTGCTATTTCGCTGAAGCGACTTAATGCCGCCACAATGCAAGAGTCTCGCCCGCCCAACATGTGCTCGGCATAACCTAAGTGTAGGTGCCCTAATATGCGGTTATGGGATTGGTTAATTTGATTACGAAACTGATCCACCGCCCCCAATAACTCCAAAGTAGCATCGTATACCACACTGCCCGATTGGGTTAACGAAAACCCGCCGCGGCCTCGTTCACACAGGCGCATGTGCAGGCGCTTTTCTAGATCAGAGATATAATTAGAGATAGTGGAGTTGGCTAAATTTAAAGGGATTTCGGCAGCGCTAAAGCCTCCGGAATCCACTACGGTTTTGAATACACGCAATAGGCGTAAATCAATGTCGGCCAGTTGGCCTGAGATGGCGGCTTTTTTCTGGCCCATGACCCGCTCCTTTATATTGGTATATTCAAACGTAAGCTCTATTAAATAATTATATAAGCAATTGTGAGCCTGATCTATAGTGAGTTCATAACATCAATTACTAAGACTGACCTAAGCGGGATAGCGATTATGGATTTTCAACTTAACGACCCTAGCCTGTTAAAGCATCAAGGCTTCATCAACGGAGAATGGCTAGACGCCGATGACAAAAAAACCTTCGCTGTAACTAACCCTGCCAATGGTGAGCATTTGGGTGACGTGGCCAGCATGGGTGCCTTACAAACGCGTATTGCCATAGAAGCGGCCCAAATGGCACAGGCTGCTTGGAAAGCCGAATCGGCGCAAGCTCGCAGCGCTATTTTGGAGCGCTGGTATGCCCTAGTGATGGAAAACAAAGACGACCTAGCCAAAATCATGACCATAGAACAAGGCAAGCCCTTGTTTGAATCCAGCGGTGAAGTAGCTTACGGCGCGTCCTTTATTAAATGGTTTGCTGAGGAAGGCAAGCGCGTATACGGCGACACTATTCCAGCGGCCCAAAGCGATCGCCGCGGCATGGCTATTAAGCAACCTGTGGGTGTAGTGGGGGCCATAACTCCTTGGAACTTTCCTAGTGCCATGATCACCCGCAAGGTGGCACCGGCCTTAGCCGTGGGTTGTGCCATTGTACTTAAACCTGCCGCCGAGACCCCGTTCTCTGCCTTAGCATTGGTTGAGTTGGCGAGCCGTGCTGGTGTCCCCGCCGGTTTGTTTAACGTAATACCGGGAATGGATGCACCGGCTATTGGCGGCGAGTTAACCAGTAACCCAATTGTTAAAAAAGTGACCTTTACGGGCTCCACCCCTGTGGGAAAATTGTTAATGCAACAGTGTGCTGCCACCGTGAAACGCACGTCCATGGAATTGGGTGGCAACGCGCCGGTAATTATTTTTGATGATGCCGACCTAGATATCGCCGTGGCTGGTGCCTTGTTATCTAAGTTCCGTAACTCGGGTCAAACCTGTATTTGTTCAAACCGCATTATCGTGCAGGACGGCATTTATGATGAATTTGTAAAACGCTTCACCGCCGCCGTTAAAGATTTCCGAATGGGAAATGGCCTAGATGCCAACAGCACCCATGGCCCTGTCATTACCGAAAAAGCCGCGGCGGGCATTCATGCCAAAGTAGAAAACGCGGTGGCACAGGGTGCTAACTTAATTATTGGCGGGCGCATCAGTGATTTGGGTAGCCACTTTTATGAGCCCACTATATTAACCAACGTGAACGATACCATGGCGGTTTTCCGCGAAGAGATCTTTGGCCCGGTTGCGCCCATTTTTAAATTCAGCACAGAAGAGCAAGCGATTGCTATGGCCAACGATACCGAGTTTGGTTTAGCGGCCTACTTTTACACCGAAAACATTGGCCGTACTTGGCGCGTATCAGAAGCCTTGGAATACGGCATGGTGGGTGTGAACGAAACCGCGATTACCTCAGAAGTGATTCCCTTTGGTGGCGTGAAAGAATCAGGCCAAGGCCGTGAAGGTTCTAAATTTGGTTTAGATGATTATTTAGAAATTAAATACATCTGCATGGGTGGTTTGAATCGTTAAATTTAGGGTATGAAATTAGCAGACTCTTGGCTGAGCCTGCTGCCATTGAGGTCGCTGTTAATACGTCCATGTACGCTTGATTCGGCGTCCATCGGCAATTGCTCCGTGCATTGCCCTAATAAGCTACATCCGTGTAGGGATGCCTTAAACACCTCAATAGCAGCAGACACAGCCATTAGCCAAATTGTAAAACCAGCACATTTTTTTAGTGACAATCGCAGTAAGCCATATTTGATTGGTGAGTGGTTTGTTTCTCTTGGTGTGTTTGAGGCATGGATGCCGAATCAAGCGCTCAAGGATGAGTCTACGGCGGCATCAAGAGAAACAAGGCACTTGCCAAGCAGGCAGACCATAGCTGTGGCGAGAAAATAAGCGACTATTAAATATTTACGGCGTTTCAAAAAGTGCTGTATGCGTGAGAAAGGAGAGATTTATGAGCACCATTATTTATCCCACTACTAGTTTTAAGAATACCGAGACCCTAACTATAGAGCGCGGTGAAGGGGCGTACATCTTTGACAATAACGGCAACAAGTACATCGAAGGTATGGCCGGTTTATGGTGTACCTCTTTGGGTTATGGCAACAAAGAATTAATTGACGCCACCACTGAGCAAATGTCTAAGCTGTCTTACAGTCACATGTTTGGTGGTAAAACTCACCAGGTAGGTATGGACTTATCTGAAAAACTGTCGGCCATGTTGCCTATGACAGACGCCAAAATATTTTTTGGTAATTCAGGGTCCGACGCCAACGACAGCCACGTGAAAATGTTGCGTTACTACTTTAATGCCATCGGTAAGCCTGAGAAATTTAAAATTATTTCCCGCGAGCGCTCTTACCACGGTGTAACGGTGGCCGCGGCCTCATTAACCGGATTACCCATTAACCAAAACATGTTTGATTTACCAGTGGATGCTCTGGGCATCTTACGCACCGACGCACCGCACTATTACCGTGGCGCGCAAAACGGCGAAAGTGAAGCACAGTTTGTAGATCGTATTGTGGGTAACTTGGAAGCCATGATTTTAAAAGAAGGGGCTAATACCATTGCCGCCTTTATTGCTGAACCTATTACCGGTGCCAGCGGTGTAATTGTGCCGCCACAAGGTTACTACCAAAAAGTACAAGCGGTACTGAATAAACACGATATTTTATTCTGGGCCGACGAAGTCATCACCGGTTTTGGTCGTACTGGCAACGATTTTGGTTGTACCACTATGGGCATTGAAACCCCTGACATGATGACCATGGCCAAGCAATTGTCTTCGGCCTATATGCCCATTAGTGCCTCGGCTATTCGTGGTGATATGTACGAAGCCATGATTGAGCAAAGTGCGGTGCAGGGTGTGTTTGGTCACGGTTATACGTATTCGGGTCACCCAGTGGCGTGTGCAGTGGCACTTAAAACGTTACAGATTTATGAACGCGACAACATCTTTGTCAAAGCGGCGCAAACAGGGGTTTATTTACAGTCGGAGTTGGCTAAATTTAAAGATCATCCGCTGGTGGGTGAAGTGCGTGGAGAAGGTATGATTGGTGCGGTTGAATTGGTGGCTAATAAAGCCAGTGGTCAGGCCTTTGCCACCGGTGCCGTGGGTGGTTTCATTACCCAAGCGTGCCAAAACCAGGGGTTGATTGTGCGTGCGGTGGCAGGGTCTTCAGTTGCTTTTTGTCCACCACTGATTGTGGATAAAACCCAGATTGATGAAATTATTAGTAAGTTTAGTAAGGCGCTGGATGAAACTTTTGAATACACTCAGCGTGAAAACTTGTTGGTAGGTTAATGTTTTAAGTTTAATTTAATGTGTGTCTTCAGCCCGCGATGTTTCTGCGGGCTTTTTTTATGCCATTTCGTTTTATTTTTGTCGTATTTTCCGCTTTTCAAGTCGTTAAACATTTCTTGATGTTTGCCAGTGGCTTTAAGCTTTTTTAAGCCTGCATTAAATTTTTTTATAAACCAGTGTGCATTCTTGGCCTGCTTGGAAATAATAAGGTGCAGTGTTGTTTTTTCAAACTCTAATGGATGGTGGGTAAATTTACCAACATCTTGCGGTGTAACGGAGTTTCTAATTTGTGAATAGCCCACGGTTAAATCATTAGGGAATATATCAATTCGGTCATTCAGTAATTTTTTATAATTTAATTCATCACTTGCCACTAACTGCACATCAATGTTGTCTTGATGCATAGCATCCATAAATTCACGGCCGTAATTGTACTCTAGGGTGCCGCCTACTCTTAGCCCATTTAAGTCACTAACGGATGACCAGTCAAAAACTCGACTTTTTAAATGAAAGAAAACAAACGAAGTATTACTGATAGGATCACTAATAAGGAAGTCAGCCTTGGTTTTATCGCTGGGCCACCAAGCGGCCGAAGCCTGCCATTCCTTGCCATTTTTGGCCAAATGAAATGCCCGCTTCCATGGAAAAAACCCCCAATTAACCGCAATGCCTTCGAGTTTAAAGCTTTCAGATACAACATGGGAATCAAATCCATATTGATAGCTGAATTGCGAGTGGTAGGGCTCCCATTCGCCATTGGTAATGTTAATAATGCTTTGAGCGTAAACCAGAGGGTTTAATGAAAGAAGAGCGATCAAAATCAGGTTTTTCATGGTCAGCTCCTTATCATGTGAATGTTAGGCCCACACTAGAGGTTAGCGTACTATGTAAAAGTCGCCCATATTCATCGGTACATTTGTTATAAAGAATTAGCGAGTCTAGGTGTTTCGATTAGCACGTTTTCATAGGCTTGAATAATATGTCCTACATTAGCGTTTATATTTAAGCTTGCCCTTTTATAATGCATGAGCGTTTTCTTTAAATAGTGGCTGGCCACATCTACTTCTTGCGAGGTGTCACATTGCCACATTTGTTGCCCCACATTACTTACCTTGGCATGGCTATTAGCATTTTGTGATACCAGTAAAATTTCATAGGCGTGTTTTTTTTCAATCACTAAAGCTTCTGAATAAAGGCTGAAGTCTAATTGTATTAGTTGTTCTCTTAACAAATATTGGTGATATACAGGACATAATAAAAAGTCGATATTAGCGTCAGGGTGCTGTTGGCAAATACTGTTAATAATTTTAATCATTAAATCCCCGCCCACTCCAGCAATAATGAGTAAATGATTACCGCTTAATCCGTGCAAAGGAAGGTTGCACACGTCCACACAATGCACTTGCCACGCTTTATCAATGTTCGAGTGTATGTCGTTACTTAGAGGCTCTAATGGGAAGCTCAGCTCTAGTTTATCTTTTAGCTGTTGCATAATGTTGGGTACAATATCAACAAAGTGAACCTTAGCATTTACTGGGCGTTCTAATAAGGACTGCCCCAATAGGCCATGATCACAGCAGCAATCCCATATATGTTGGTATTCTTGCTTCACCAGTGATGTAATTTTTGTTAAACGCTTATCCAGTTTCAAGGTTACCGGTTCTCTAAGGTGGGGATTCTGAGCATTATAACGTGCATTGCATTGTTATATAATAATTAACGATACGGATACTAAATAAAGGAGTATATATGAAAGTTTACGGAGATATGATTTCAGGCAATTGTTATAAAATTAAGTTAGTGGCTTCAATACTGGATATTAAACATGAATGGCAGCATGTGGATATTATGAATGGTGGTGCCAGCACTGAAGCATTTTTAGCCAAAAACCCCAATGGCAAAGTGCCCGTTTTAGCGTTAGATGATGGCCGCTTTTTATCAGAGTCAAATGCCATCATAAATTACTTGGCCAGTGAATCACAGCTTATCCCGCAGGATGCCTTTACTCACGCAAAGGTTTTTCAATGGCAATTTTTTGAACAATACAGTCACGAGCCTTATATCGCGGTGGCGCGCTTTATTGCTAAGTTTCAAGGTATGCCAGAGTCGCGTAAAGCCGAATACGCGTCTAAACAAGCGGGCGGCCTTACCGCTCTTACACTAATGGAGCAGCAATTAGCTGAAACGAGCTATCTTGTGGGCGACACGTTAACGGTGGCAGATATTTCACTGTATGCCTATACCCATGTGGCCGCTGAGGGCGGGTTTGATTTAGCACCGTTTACCAACATTAGGCGCTGGTTAGATAACATTGCACTGCATCCTAAGTATGTGGGCATGACGTCTTCAAATACGTGACAGTGTTTATTAATGAATTAATTTAAAGCTCTTGCTCTTTCAGCCCCATTAGTAAACCTGCGGCGCGAAACGGCTCTGTGCCCATAGTAAATTCTCAGTGGGGCGGGCGTCTTTTTATTATTAACATAGACTAATCACTTAAAATATTTTTTAAGGGTAATTTTAAACTGGCAGTCTTTTTGCCACAGCACCCTACTATTTATATGATGAATACCTAGTGATAAACCCCATTTATGTGACTGGACTATTCAAGCCAAATTTTAGCGCTATTACTAAAATGTACCAATAACTCTTGGTAACTGGCCAAGGAATAGGGCAGGGTGCCCTAGGTGATATTTTTTATGTATTGAGTTGCATAAAAAGTACCTAATATAAAAATAATATGGTGGGAGTTTTATGGAACAGTCAAACGTTTTGGACCAGCCGGATTCTCAAGGCGAACCCGTTGAGGTAAGTGGGCAGGTTAAGGGTAAAAATTACCGCCGCTATGTTCTGTTTTTACTCACCATAGTATATGCACTTAATTTTGTTGATCGACAAATTTTAGTGATATTACAAGAATCAATTAAAGTTGATATGGCACTTACCGATGCCCAGCTAGGTTTGTTAACGGGTTTTGCATTTGCCATTTTTTACGTCAGTGTGGGTATTCCAATTGCTCGCTGGGCGGATGTGGGCAACCGTAAAAATATTGTTGCCGGTGCCGTGGCGGTTTGGAGCGGTATGACCGCGTTATCGGGTTTAACACAAAATTTTTATCAGTTGTTACTAGCACGTATTGGTGTAGGTGTAGGTGAAGCGGGCGGCAGCCCACCATCACACTCTATCATATCCGATTATTACCCTGCTAAAGAACGTGGTCGCGCCATGTCTATTTATTCTATGGGAGTGTACATAGGAATTTTAATTGGTTTTGTTATTGGCGGCTGGGTAAACGAATATTACGGCTGGCGTATTGCTTTTTTTGCCGTGGGTCTTCCCGGTTTATTGATTGCATTGGTGGTTAAATTAACATTGCGTGAACCCATTCGGGGTATCGCAGATGGTGTTACGGTTAAGACCAAAGTCACCTTTAAAGAAACGTTAACAACGTTATGGGCATTGAAGTCATTTCGATTTTTTGCGCTTGCCTCTGGCCTTACCGCTTTTTGCAGTTACGGCATAGGTAACTTTTTACCGTCGTTTCTTATTCGTTCCCACGGTTTTGAAACCACTCAGGTAGGTATTAGCCTTGCACTTACATCAGGATTAGGCGGTATTATTGGCACCTTTGCGGGAGGCTATTTTGCCGATAAATTAGGTTTAAAAGATATTCGCTGGTATTTATGGGTGCCAGCCATCCCAGCAATATTTGGCCCAGTATTAATTGCGTCGGCCATGTTTATGGACAGCAGCACACAAGCCTTAACCAGCCTGTTTGTGGCCACTGTATTTGGCGCGTTGTATTTAGGCCCCGTTATTGCAATTACCCATACATTGGTGAA
>MAAB01029012.1_pt1 | contig 23283 bp, 18 predicted proteins | sample 1115991 | NCBI WGS metagenome assembly MAAB01 (sample SAMN04961124, study PRJNA320927) | seawater metagenome | isolation source: sample BD02T18 sea water enriched with oil for 18 days | place: USA:Gulf of Mexico | collected 2013-07-27
AAACTGATAACATCAAAAAATTAATGAAATATAGAATAACTATGTTTAACAAATTTTGTTTGTTCTAAGCTCACCAATGTAGCTCTGAGTAGGGAAGAAATTTAATCAAATTGGTATAAGCAGCATTCTATTACAATTAATTCATTTCATTTACGTTCAAAACTTGCAGTACTTCAGGTAAAATAGCAGCAATGACGTAATAAATAGACAACTTAGCAATATTGGAGAAGATCATGATGAAAGGCGGAATGGGCAACTTAATGAAGCAAGCCCAACAAATGCAGGCCAAAATGGCTAAAGCGCAAGAAGAATTAGCGCACATGGAAGTTGTTGGTGAAGCTGGCGCAGGTATGGTGAAAGTTACTATGACGGGTAGTCATAGTGTTCGCCGTGTAGAGCTTGATGAAAGCTTAATGGACGATGATAAAGACATGATTGAAGATTTACTTGCCGCAGCGGTAAATGATGCTGTACGTCGTGTTGAAGAGCAAAATAAAGATAAAATGGGCGCACTAACTGGCGGTATGCAATTACCTCCAGGGATGAAGATGCCGTTTTAAGCTGCTTTGCTAAGCGAGTATTTCGTGATAACAAAAGCTCAAGATATTCTTGAGCTTTTTTGTTTCTGTAACTGCATTATTTGTTCGAGCTATTGGCAAACTTGATTAAGGTAAGCCGCCGCACCAATTAATCCGGGCTGGCTTTCGGTAATTATGTAAGTAGGTATTTGTTCGTTTAAATGAGACATACGACCTTTAGTTTCAAACCTTGTTCTAAATTCACTGCTTTTCAGATAATTGATAAACCTAGGCACTATGCCACCCGCGATGTACACACCACCAAAAGAGCCCGTAGTTAATGCCAAGTTACCCGAAAAACTTCCTAATATTTTACAAAATTGTGATAACGCTTGTTGGCATATAGGGCAAGTTCCAGCTATTGCTTGAGTACTAATATCTTTAGCTGATAGCTTACTTTGCTCAGCACTTGTCGCGTCTTGATTATTAATAACAACTAATGCTTGGTATATTTGCTCTAAGCCATAACCAGAAAGCAGCTGTTCATAAGATATTCGCTTTTTAGTCGTTGTTAACTGTTGAAATATTTTTACATCAAGTTCATCTACTGGAGCAAAATCGGTATGACCACCTTCGCCACCCAGACAATGCCAGTGATTGTTGATGTTTACTAAGTTAGCAACACCCAGACCAGTTCCTGGGCCACATACCGCAATGGGCTGTTTATTTTCGGCTTCGCCTTGGCCAATTTTTATTTTTTGATCTTCACTCAATAATGGTATAGCCATCGCAATTGCCGTGTAATCATTTATTAGCGTTAAGCTATGTAATTTAAGTTTTTCTTTTAGCTGCTTTTGTGAAAATTTCCAGGGCAAATTTGTCATAGATATTGAATCTGTATCAACAGGACAAGCTATGGCTAAACATGCATTAACCTGGTAGTTAAGTAAGCTCTTTTCTTTTAAATAATGATGAATCACATTACTTAAATGTGGAAAATCCTGGCACTGGTAAGTTTCAATTTCGTTGATATTATTGTCTTTATCAGTGATTGCTAGTCTGATATTGGTACCACCAATATCAGCAACTAAATTAATTACTTGAGTATCTTGTGAGTTCATCATCTTTTGTTTTATTTCTCATTCAAATGTATTTATTTTTAAACTGTACTATCCACAGCACTATGTTTTGCAAATAACGGAATCTCTGGTAATAAGTGTTGGCTCAAAAGAGTGTGTAATTGATATATTCTTTTGTTGATAAATATTTTTTAACACCAACTTTGCAGCCATATGCCCCATCAAATTTACCGGGTTATCTATCGTAGTAAGTTTTGGGTAGGTATGTCGTGCAAAAATAATATTATCAAAACCTATTATCGATAGATCTTTAGGTAAGGAAAATCCTTGCTCTCTAGCATAAGTAATTGCTCCTGATGCCATTTCATCATTGGCACAAATTAATGCACTAAACTCCTGTTTATTGTCCATGAAATGCTTTAGACCGTCACTGCCGCCAGTTTCTTTAAAGTCGCCTTCAAAATATAACGAATCACTAAAAGCAATATTATTTTCTGCTAATGCACGTTGATGACCAGCTAAGCGATCTTTTGAATCGGCTTTAAATTGCGGGCCGGCAATATAAGCAATGGTTGAATGTCCTTGCTTTATAACAGACTCGGTTGCTAAGTAGCCGCCTAATTCATTATTTAAGCTAATACATTTTTCATCTAAACCATCCACTAATCGACTCATTAAATAAATAGGCGTTTTGCCTTTGCACAGCTCAATAATATAATCATCGCTCACCGCTTCAACGTGCAAGATGATGGCATCACAATTTCTACTGATCAGAAATTCAATACCGTCTTTTTCTTTATCTTCTTCACTATGACCTGTGGTAATAATTACATGTTTTCCTGCTGCTCTTAATTCAGATTCTATGCCTGCCATCATCTGACCAAAGAATGGGCCATGTAATTCAGACACTAATATACCGACACTGTTGCTTCTATTTGATGCGAGTGACTGTGCAATAGAATTAGGACGATAACCAAGCTCAGTCATAGCGTCCAAAACCTTTTTACGGGTTTTATCGCTGACTCGTGAATTTTTATTTATCACACGAGAAACGGTTGCTAAAGAGACACTAGCTAGTTTTGAAACTTCGTATATAGTCGCCATGTTATTCCTGCGTTACGCAATTTAGTTGTAAATACATTGAATTTTAACGGTAAAATTCTAGCATATATAGCTTAGATATTAACTAGTAGACGTATTTAATTCCGCTTGGATTTTAACGACTTTACGTTCTGTTAATGTGTATTTTCTCATCACCCAAGCCACTGCAAATGATCCTAAAGCAGGTAACACGGTAAATGATAATAATAAACCTTGTTTGGTGGTTTCACTTTGCTCTATATCGGCTTGGTAACCGTAAAAAGTTAATAACCATCCAGCAAGTGCACCACCGATAGCTATGCCCATTTTGATAAAAAATATCACGCCAGAATAAACTAAACCGGTAACCCTAATGCCTGTTTTTTTATGACCGTAGTCAATAGTATCCGCCATTTTTGCCCACAGCAGAGGCGTCGCCATATCAAGAAAGAACTTCCAGGCGATAAAAGCGACAAATGCAATAATAATTTGGTCGGGAGATATCAGAAAACTTGCTAGACAGATGACTGCAGATATAGTTTGCAGCGCTATATAGGCTTTTATTTTGCAAACACGCTTAGCAAGCGGTTGAGCGACCGCGGAACCTATCATACTGGCAACTACGCCCAGCGTTAAAAATGGCGTGATCAAGTCTTCACGGTCAAGGAAATACTTAACGTAATAAACGGCAAGCGTAAGGCGCAATACTTGTCCGGTGAGTAAATATAGGGACGCAAGACATAGTATGCGCCATTGATCATTTTTCCATAGTGATTGCAGGTTTTCTTTCATCGATGAATCTTGGTTTTCTGGCGGTTTTACTCGTTCTTTTGTTCCTAAGAAGCATAACAAAAATAACACTACGCCCAAGCTACTCATTGCGACCATTGTTAATTGGTAGCCTTTTGCTGTATCGCCTTGGCCAAACCACTCCACCATTGGCATAGTTGCTGATGCTACTATTACGCCGCCTAACATACCAAAAACAAATCGATATGATTGTACCGTTACTCGCTCTTTTGCATCAGCAGTAATAACACCGCCTAAACCACAATAAGGAATATTGATTGCCGTATAAGCAATCATAAGCAGGGTATAAGTAACAAAAGCATAGATGACTTTATCATTACCCGTTAAATCGGGTGTGGTGAAAGCTAAGATGCTAATCAATGCAAAAGGTAGCGCTAACCATAATAGGTAAGGGCGAAACTGCCCCCACTTAGTATTGGTCTTATCCGCTAAATTGCCCATGATAGGATCGGTAACCGCATCGATTATTCGTACGAATAAAAACATCGTACCAACCACCGCAGGAGATAAACCAACAACATCAGTATAAAACAGTAATAGGAACATCATGACTGTTTGAAAGATGATATTACTCGCTGTATCACCTAAACCATAAGCAATTTTTTCTCTTACACTAATCATTAATATTCAACCTCTTGTTTACTAAATTCGCATAGGGAGACTTAACATATAGCAATTGATAGCTCTTAAGTGTTTTCTATAAGTGCTCTATATTGAATTAATTCATTACCAACTTATTGGCTGGTCTATGCCATCACTTTTCCAATCGTTCAGATTCAATACTAGCTTCATCTGTTCGTTATTAACGTTTTATAGGCAAGTCCGCTGGCTTTAACGGTCCTTACTTGAGTGTCGTAATCAACATGAACTATGCCAAAGCGTTTTAAATATCCTTCTGCCCACTCAAAATTGTCCATTAAACTCCAAGCAAAATAGCCTTTAATTTGCACACCTTGTTCAATAGCATCATTAACGGCATTTAGGTGTTGTTGATAATAATTTACTCTATCTTGATCATTTACGACACCATCGATAATCTTATCGGCCATTGCCGCACCATTTTCAGTAATATAGACCGGAGGCAGTGTATATTTTTCATTAAGCGACACTAATAGCTCAGTAAAGGCTTTGGGATATATTTCCCAACCCATATCGGTACGTGGATTTGGCGGATCAATTTGTAAGAAATGCTCATCAGTATCTGCACGATAAATTGCGCGGGTATAGAAATTAATGCCTAAGAAATCGATAGCATGAGTAATTATGGTCATATCACCGTCATGTATCTCAGGCTGATGCTCAGTGGGCAGCTGAGACATAATCTCCGGGTATTTTCCATCGAATAATGGCTTGATATACCATTGATTCAAGTAATCATCAGCAAAGGCTGCTGCATTTATATCCGCTAAAGAGTCTGATTCAGGATAACAAGGTGTAAAGTTCAGTACGATACCATTTAACGTATTAGGACTATTTTTAGTTAACACTTCCATGGCTAAACCATGAGCAAGTAATAAATGATGTGCGGCCTTCTTGCCAAACTCTTTACCGACAATGCCTGGTGCGTGAACACCAACTTCATAACCTAAAAATGCACTGCAAAATGGTTCGTTTAGTGTTGCGTAGGCATGAACGCGGTTACCAAATACCTTTGAAATTAAATCGACATAACTTCTAAATTTATAGGCAGTTTCGCGATTTAACCAACCACCTTGATCTTCTAAATGTTGTGGTAAATCCCAATGATAAAGTGTGACAAATGCTTTGATATTATTCGACTTTAAGCGGTCTAAAATATTCAGATAATAATCTACACCCGCTTGGTTTAGCTCACCAGACTCGTTTATTACTCGTGGCCATGAAATAGATAATCGATAGGCGTCAACACCCAAGGAGTCAATCAACTTCATATCGTCTTGCCAACGGTTGAAATGATCACAAGCTATTTCACCATTTGAGCCATCGACAATTTTATTTGGCGTATTACAAAAAGTATCCCAAATACATGGCAGTCTTAAGTCTTTGCCACCTTCAATTTGAAATGAAGCGGTTGCTACACCATAAATGAAGTCTTTAGATAACATTTCAGATTGAGCGGGAAGAGTAAGTTTGACAGTCATGAACGATATACCTATTTCTTAAAGTTAAGTTAATTTGGCTATGATCTATATTTTATTTATATGTAAGCACTTATAAAAAGGTTGATAAAAGTATCTGGATGTTCTTTAATGTAACCATGTAAGCGCTTACATTTAGATTAGTGCTTTATATGAGTTAGGTCAACCACTTTCATCCGGCTTTAATTGTCATTGATTTAGGTTGTTGGTTTAAGTGATTGAAAATAAGCAATTATATTTATAGTTCTGACGGTTTTTTGTTAAAGAATGATCAGTCAGTGATGAATTTAAAATTAGAAACAAAACATATTAAAGAGGATATTATGGCAATGCATTCAAATTCAGGTACTTTCAATCAGGTGAGCGATGTGCCGCAAAATAATAATTTTTCTTTTGCACTAACGTCATTAACCTCTTTGTTTTTTATGTGGGGGTTTATTACCTGCTTAAATGATATTTTAATTCCACACTTAAAAGGTGTTTTCGATTTATCGTATAGTCAGGCCATGTTAGTTCAGTTTTGTTTTTTTGGGGCTTATTTTCTTGTTTCACTGCCGGCAGGCGTGATCGTTAAAAAGCTTGGTTACCAAAAGGGCATTGTTTTAGGGTTAGTTGTCGCAGCTATTGGTTGCTTATGTTTTTACCCCGCGGCCAGCATGCACAGTTATCCGGTTTTTTTGATGGCGTTATTTATACTTGCCAGTGGTATTACCTTATTACAAGTATCAGCTAACCCTTATGTCAGTATGCTAGGCGATGCTAAAACGGCTTCATCACGTTTAACCATGACTCAAGCTTTCAATGCTTTAGGTACTACCGTAGCGCCATTTTTTGGCGCTTTTTTGATTTTAAATCAAGCCGCAGAGTCACTGTCTGCACAAGCATCAGCAGAAGCGGTGCAAATGCCTTATATTTTTCTAGCCGCAATGTTATTGGCGCTCGCTGCTATTTTTGCTTGGTTAAAACTACCTAACTTATCGCCAGCAGATGAAATTGAGCTAAAAGGGTTAACTACAGACACGGGTAGTGCGTGGCAACACAGCCATTTAGTACTCGGTGCAGTGGGCATCTTCGTTTATGTGGGTGCAGAAGTCTCGATAGGGAGCTTTTTGGTGAGCTTTTTAGCTGAGCCTAGCATTGCTGGTTTAGATGAATCTGAAGCGGCAAAATATATTGCTTATTACTGGGGCGGTGCCATGGTCGGTCGTTTTATTGGCGCAGTGATTATGCAGAAAATTGCTGCGGGTAAAGCATTATTATTTAATGCTGTTATTGCCGTTCTATTAATTTTAGTGGCTGTTTTTTCGTCTGGTACACTTGCTATGGTGGCAATTTTACTGGTTGGTTTATGTAATTCCATTATGTTCCCAACAATTTTCAGTTTAGCTATTAATGGCCTAGGTAAGCATACCAGCCAAGGCTCGGGTATTTTATGTTTAGCGATTGTTGGTGGAGCCATTATACCTCTTTTTCAAGGGCTTTTAGCTGACAGTATTGGTGTTCAACCCGCGTTTTTCTTACCAATATTATGTTACTTCTTTATCGCTTATTACGGTTTATCAGGCAGCAAAGTAAAAGAGATCACCAGCTAAATGGTGTCCTCTCTTTCACCGATTAAATTTTAATAATTAACGCCAATACTTAACGAAAGTAAGAAACAACTACATGAAACATATAATTAAAAATAAAACACTTAATGCTAAAGCTAGTGTGAGCATACTTTGTTTGGCTATAACATCGCTGTTTATCGGATGTCATGGCAATAAACAAGAAACTAACTCGACCATAATACTTGAGAAAACAGCTGCATTATCACAACAATCAAAAATATCCCCCAATATTGAAATATGGCCAAAACTTGATATAGCAGTAAAAGCTGATGCGAGTATTGAAGCTAAAGTGGCATCACTATTAGCGACCATGACACTTGAGCAAAAAGTCGCTCAGATGATCCAACCAGAAATAAAAGATATTACCGTTGAAGACATGCGTAAATATGGTTTTGGCTCATACCTAAATGGTGGTGGTGCGTTTCCTGATAACAATAAACATGCAACACCGGCTGATTGGATAAAGTTAGCTGAAAATATGTACCAAGCATCTATTGATGACGCTATTGACGGTAGCAATATCCCAACTATGTGGGGTACTGACGCAGTACATGGTCATAATAATGTTATTGGCGCTACTTTATTCCCACATAACATAGGTTTAGGGGCAGCGAATAATCCTGAACTTATTGAAAATATTGCCAGTATTACCGCAAAAGAAGTGATGGTTACGGGGATTGATTGGGTTTTTGCTCCAACCGTTGCTGTTGTTCGTGACGATCGTTGGGGTCGTACCTATGAAGGTTATTCTGAAGATCCTGAAATAGTTCGCAATTACGCCAGTGCTATTGTTAAAGGGCTTCAAGGTTCAGTAGGTAAAAACTTCTTAGGTGAACAACGTGTTATTAGTACCGTTAAGCATTTTATTGGCGACGGTGGTACTGAAGGTGGTGACGACCAAGGTAATAACCTTACGAGCGAAGAAAACTTATTTAAATTGCATGCTCAAGGATATGTTGGAGGTTTAACGGCGGGCGCACAATCAGTGATGGCTTCTTTTAATAGTTGGCATGGTGTTAAAAGTCATGGCAATAAATATTTAATGACTGAGGTATTAAAAGACCGCATGGGGTTTGATGGTTTTGTTGTTGGTGATTGGAATGGTCACGGACAAGTCAAAGGTTGTAGCAATGAAAGCTGCCCACAAGCCATTAATGCGGGTTTAGATGTTTTTATGGTACCAACTAATGCTTGGAAACCGTTGTACGAAAATACTGTTGCACAAGTTAACAATGGGGAAATCAGTCTTACGAGAATTGATGATGCAGTTAGTCGAGTTTTACGAGTAAAAATTCGTGCCGGTTTATTTGATAAACCTAGCCCTGAAAACCGTACTTTGTCTGGAAAAACGGAATTAATTGGTTCATCCGCACATCGTAAAGTTGCGCGTCAAGCGGTAAGAGAGTCTTTAGTATTATTGAAAAACAAAGGTAATTTACTGCCTTTAAAACCAACTCAGAATGTATTAATTACCGGTGATGGTGCTGATAATATCGGAAAGCAATCAGGTGGTTGGACAATTACTTGGCAAGGTACAGGCAATACTAATACCGACTTTCCAGATGGCAGTTCTATTTACTCTGGTATAAAACAAGTTGTCAGCGCTGCTGGTGGTAAAGTCCAACTAAGTGTTGCGGGTGAATTTAACGAAAAGCCTGACGTTGCTATTGTTGTATTTGGCGAAGAACCGTATGCAGAGGGTAATGGTGATTTAGACAACCTTGAGTATCAACGTGGCAATAAAACTGATCTAGCGCTATTAAAGAAGTTAAAAGCACAAGGTATTCCAGTCGTTGCCGTGTTCATTAGTGGACGTCCTATGTGGGTAAATGCTGAACTTAATGCGTCCGATGCTTTTGTTGCAGCGTGGTTGCCAGGTTCAGAAGGTAATGGAGTCGCTGATGTTTTATTCAGTCAATCTGATGGCCGTGTGAATTATGACTTTATAGGCAAACTTTCTTATTCATGGCCTGCGCATTCAGATCAAACTACAGTTAATCGATTTGATGAAAACTATGCACCGTTATTACCTTATGGTTTTGGTTTATCTTATGGTGCAGCTAATATTTTAGCTGACGATTTATCAGAAATTTCAGCGACAAAATCAAACAATGAATTAGCGGTGAAAGCGTTGTTTGATAGAAGTGCTAAAGCACCTTTTCATTTGTTTTTATCTAATGACAAAGGCAGTACGGAATTTACGTCTAGTGTTTTAGCATTAGATACTATTACGTTGAAAACAACTGATCGAGATGTTCAAGAAGATTCTCTTGTTGTTAGTTGGAAAGGCGAAGGTAAAGGCAGTATTCATTTAACATCAGCATTTCCATCAGATCTACGCTCATTTAATGAAGCTAATGGCATACTAAGTTTTGATGTAAATATTAACCAATACCCGAGTAAAACAGCAGTGGTTGAAATGAACTGTGAGCACGAATGTTTGGGGGTTGTAGATATTACAAAAACATTATCAGCACTTACATTAAGTGAATGGCACACAATTAATGTTCCATTATCTTGTTTTAAAGCCTCAGGAACAGATATGGCTAAAATATTTACGCCATTCAAACTAACAAGTGAAGGGCCCTTTAGCTTAACGCTTGGTAATATTTACATAAAACCTGAGAGTAAAGCTGACTTAGCTAATGTAGTTTCATGTTCAGTATAATAGTTTAACGGATACTTTGACTGTCATTTTATTTGATATAAAAATTACAGTCTTTGTTCGCTAGATGACTTTACGAGATGAAAGGCAATTGAAAAGTATATTTTTTAAATCACAGGAGGCGTCTCCTAGAAATGTAATAGTTTAATAAAATAACCAACATAATAATTAAAATAAGGTCGAATTATGAAACAGTTTTCAAAAGGGATAATTATAACTTGTGTTGCCATCGGCTTAACTGCTTGTGGTGGAGGCAGCTCTGAATCAACAGCTGCAGAATCAACAACTTCAGGTAACTCAACAACACCTGATACCATAACTGAGGCTAATACTGAAAGTCCTCAAGACCCTGCCGAAATGGTATTAATCAGCGATCAATGGCAACTGGTTTGGCAAGATGAGTTTGATAACGAAACCATTAACTTAACTAAATGGTCTTTGGAAGTGAATTGTTATGGCGGCGGTAATAACGAGCAACAATGTTATACCGACCGTGCTGAAAATGCTTTTATTGAGCAAGGAGTTTTGAAAATAGTCGCTTTGAAGGAAAACTTTACTGGTCCGGCGGCTCAAGATGATGATGCGAATTATAATCCGAGTAATACCCGAACTTTACCTTATACCTCCGCTAGATTGCGTAGTAAAAATAAAGGCGACTGGACATTTGGTCGCTTTGAAATCCGCGCAAAATTACCACAAGGACAAGGTACTTGGCCTGCTGTTTGGATGTTACCAACCGAGTGGTCATACGGTGGTTGGGCTGGCTCTGGTGAAATTGATATAATGGAAGCGGTTAACTTAAAAGCTAAATCGGATGAAAGTGGTGCCGCGGTAGACCAAGAAGAATCAAGAGTTCATGGCACCTTACATTATGGACGAGCATGGCCTGAGAATGTTTATTCAGGTCAAGAATTTCATTTACCTGGAAGTATAAATCCAGCAGATGATTTTCATGAATATGCTGTTGAATGGCAAGCAGGAGAAATTCGTTGGTATGTTGATGATATTCACTTTGCTACGCAACGCGACACTGGTTGGTACTCACAATATATGAATAATAATGGCGTATTAGTTAATGGCGAGGGTGGGGCACCATTTGATCAAAATTTTCATTTATTGTTAAATTTTGCTGTGGGTGGTGCTTGGGCAGCTAATGTTAATGAGAAGGGCATTGATGAAAGTGTTTTTCCACAATCATTAGAAATTGATTATGTCAGGGTGTATGAATGCTCTGTTTCGCCATCAACAGGTGCAGGTTGTGAAGCGATTGCTGATGATGCTGCAATGATAGAAGGCCATCAAGCACCTGCCCTTTAATATCGATATATTTAAGTGATATTTTGCTCAGCATTGTAAATAAAAATAGCGACATATTGGTCGCTATTTTTATTTAAAAAGGTAGTTCTGACATAGGTTATTGACTCAATGACTAGTTTGACGACTTTTATCAATATAAAGGCTGATATTTCGGTAAGTATCAACCCAATAACTAGTTTTGTTTTTTGCTAGATAATCTAAAAGCTGCTGGTGAGCGTCAGTAGATACCGCCAGATGCTCAGCGCCAATACCATGAAAGGTAAAGCTAACAATACTATTATTTTTTGCAGCTAATTTAACCTGCTCTATCAAGGCTTGACCACTCGTCCCTGATGGCGCGATCACAGGGGCATCCATCGGATTATAAGTACTCATCGATGTTGGAATAACAGCAACATGGCTTTTAATGCCAACAAAATAGCGTGAAATTTCAGGCAGTAAATTTTTGCCTTCAACAATAGCGTCGGCGCAGGGCAATGTGAAGGTTCTAACCGTTTGACCGTCGATGGCATTTAATAAATGATTGGCTTCGATAATTTCTTGTTTTATCTGCGCCATTGTTTTGTTATCAAGATCGTTATGTTTATCTACCCAATGCCGGTTGGGTAAAGAGGCGCTACAGGCATGATTGATAGTATGGTTACCCAGTTCATGGCCTTGCTCGGCAATAGTGCGCCAGTCTTCTCTACGTTCTTTGACTACTTTTGAACCTAAAGTCAGATAAAAAGACCCTTTAAAATCATATTGATTAAGTGCTGGAATGGCGTTATCTAACTGGCTGTTTAGGGCGTCATCATAAGATAAGTTGACCGCTGCTCTGGCACCATTGGGCCAGTAGAATTCATTATCATTGTTGCCAGTAATACTAGTATTACCAATATTGCTAGTATTAGCCCTGACACTGGCAGATATCAAACATGTGATAGTCATCATGCTTATTATGTAAAGTTTGGAAGCCTTAAACTCTTTCATTGATATAGCCACTAATAAAGTTCCTGTTGTCTTATAATTCGACAAATTATCGACTATCAGCTGGAAGTGTTGAACATCAAGTTATTGTAACCATCTCTTCAGAAATACTACTGAAACACTGAAACCTGCATTATGGAATAGAGTAGGTTTCAGTGCTCATCAAAATATTAATTAGATTTGCAATATTGATCTAAGTATTGTTTATGCGTAGGTAGTGATTTGACCGTTTGCTCTATCGAATTTTTAATACTATTTAAAAACATGTCTTGTTCATTCGTTGACATCATATCAGCTATTGGATGGTGGTCTTTCGGCGATAAACCTTGGCCTAACATGACTTGAATCCAAGAATTTTCAGCAAATAAATCCCATGGTGCTTTAAATACATAACCGTGTTCTTTAAATAATTCAATACGATGACTCAATGAGCTTGGAACATCCATTTTGCTACAATATCGCCAAAAAGTTGAATCGTTTCTATTGGTGACATGATAATGCAAAATGATAAAATCTCTAATGTATCGAATTTCTTCTTCAGATTGATAATTATATTCATTTATTACTGTGTCGGTTATCCCCATTTTAGGGAACATTTGCATAAGTCTAATAATACCTCTTTGAATTAAATGTATACTGGTAGACTCTAAAGGCTCAATGAAACCACTTGATAAACCTAATGCTACACAGTTTTTATTCCAATGTTTTCGGCGTTGACCGGGGGTAAATTTAATAAATAAAGGTTTTTTTAATAACTTACCTTCAACATTTTCAAGTAACAGTTTCTCAGCGTTTTCATCATTCAAATATTTACTACAATAGACAAGGCCGTTTCCTGTTCTATTTTGTAATGGAATCTTCCATTGCCATCCAGATTCATGAGCAATAGAACGCGTATAAGGTTTAGGCTCTTCAGTACTTTCTGTTTGCACTGCAACAGCGCGATCGCATGGCAGCCAGTGTGACCAATCATCGTAGCCGGTATGTAAAGCTTGCTCAATTAGTACACCTCTAAAACCCGTACAATCAATGAATAAGTCACCTTCTATAGTTACGCCTGAAAGTAATGTAAGAGATTTTATAAAGCCTGATTTTTCATCAATATTTACTCGCTCTATTTTACCTTCTATTCTTTTTACGCCATGTTGTTCAGATAGTTTGCGTAAAAATTTTGCGTATAATGTTGCATCCATATGGTAGGCGTATTTTAAACCACTATTTGGAAGATGAGCGAATTTATCATTTAGCCCTGCTTGGAGTTCTAAGCAATATTCTTCATACTTTGCCTGATAGCCCTCTTTTTTACTTCGATTGTAAAATTGTAAAAATGTTGTTGCCCAACAATCCCTACCCGTGGTGCCAAAAGAATGAAAATATTCACTATCGTTGTCTTTCCAATTTTCAAAATTGATACCTAGTTTAAATGTTGCATTTACACTACTCATAAATTCAGCTTCATTAATCTTTAACATTTTATGAAATGTTAACAGCGGAGGAATTGTTGCTTCACCAACACCAACCGTTGATATCTCATCGGACTCAACTAAGGTAATATTTAATTTATTACCAATAAGTTTTGCTAACGCTGTCGCAGCCATCCAGCCAGCGGTTCCTCCGCCAGCAATAACAACATTTTTTACTTCTGATAGATTATTCATTTGTAATTCCTTACTAATAGCGTAAACGTTTAATTAGGTAATCTTTAAACTTTCGTAATGCTTTTTCATCTTGAGGATTGAGCATGCCTTTTGCATGTTCTGGAATGTGATCTAATGGCGTCGCTTCAAAAATATAATGTTTGAATAAATTGAACCAAATATCTTTTTTATCATCTGGCAAGTTCCTAAGCGCCATAACGGCATAAAGCAAAGCGTTACCAGACTCATCAGTAAGATGGTCGGTGGATGACCACCAAAATGTGGCTAACAAATTAAAATGCGCTAAACCTTCAACATGGTGCCACCACATGCTGGGTAAAAATAGTGCATCACCCGCTTCTAATTCTGCAACTTGGGCATGTGCTAATGCTTGTTTGAATTTTGGGTATTTAATAAAATCGGGCTTTTTAAAGTCAACTAGGCTTATTGATTGTCCCGCAGGGGTGAAATCAAGTGGACCAATATAAAGGTTTGCAATTTGTTCTGGTGGAAATAAAGTAAAACGTCTTTTGCCATATATATTACAGGCAATATTGTTAGGTACATCGTAATGGGCAGGTATTGTACTTTGATTGCCCATCCACATATTCATAGCCGACGATTTACCTGCTATATGAATATTATTTTCTTGCCTTAAATTGGGAAAGTATGCCTCTACAGATGTTGTACCCATATAATAAAGAGGAGGGGGTGTATCACCTTGGTGCTTATTTATCTGCCCAAACAAGTCTGCTAAGGGCATTTTATAGGCTTTACAGTTAAGCGCTGTAAGTGCTTCGTTATAGAAGATGCGCCCGTCAATATCAGGTGATCCGCAACCAACGACTAGATCTTGGCCACTAGCATATTTCAAAAGATAACTTTGTAATGCGGTTTCAGATTCTTGCCCTTTTTTAACGATAGGCCAATCTTTAATGAACCCCTTTAAAATAAGGGGGTGTTTTGATTCGATTATAAAAGAAGGAACATCACAAGCAGATATACCTTCTACACTGGCAACTCTTTTAAGTGGTCCTAACATTTTATTTCTCTACTTTGTTTGTAATAACTTGTTTTTTCTTTTGATTAAATCACCCATATTTAGCAACGATGCTACCGCCATATAGAGCGGTTTTAAAAAGCCTTTCTGACTTAATTCAGCCAGCTGTTGAGATGTTAAGTTATTCAGCGTCTCCTCATTGATAGTATAGAATCCAGATAATCTATTATGACTTTTATCGTTAAGTTCTATATCAAAAACAAATTTTTCTAGTAAGTTATACTCGGTTAACAAGTTTAAAAAATCTTGACTCTCTTCAAAACCTTTATCTATCTCTCCTAAAACATCGGCTATATGCTCTATAAAAGGAGTATTTTGACCAAACTCTGTGAATATATTCTCACCTCGCTCTTTGTTAAGCCTAGGGCTATCGACATCAAGGTGGATAACTCTTTGTTTTTGTACATTGCCATTTATTTCTTGGTTCTGAAAACCAATTAAGAAAGGTTGTGCCTTAATTGTATGAGGAAGGTAACCACAATCCCAGTGACCGTTATTTAGAAATAAGTTTTCATTTTTTTCCAAGCCCAGTAGTGCGTACGATTGAAATTTTTCTGTTGCTTCATCTTTATGAAAAACAATAGGGTAATAAGCTTGAATATCATAAAACTCATTAGGAAAGGTTAGCGTAAGCATTATATTATCGCCTAACTCAGAGCTTCTTTGTGTATCAACCTTTAAGTTTTTGTGTTGTTCATTATTCAACATTTGATGATTTGACATAATTTAGCTCTTTTTTATTTGAAATATTATGCATAAACAATTATCTATAGACGTAAAGCATAGACATATTTGCTATTAATTGATAAAAAACCGCCAGATGGCGGTTTTTTAAATTATAAAGACGTCGTTAAAAAGTATAACGAGCGCCGATATTGTAACGAGGGCCAGTTTGAATAGCATTTAGCAATTCATTTCTACTACGGCTATACATACGTTGAGTTTCATCCGTTATGTTAATTCCTTCAAAAAATACAACGAAGTCTTCAGTTACGTTATAGCTCGCATTGATATCAATTTGTGAGTAAGACTCATTAATACGCGGGTTATTAAGATTGTTGTTTGTTGAAACTAAGAATTCGTCACGCCAGTTATAAGCGATACGCACTTGTATGCCATTTTTATCATAAAAGGCGACTAAGTTGGCGGTATCACTTAAACCAGGCAGGGCAAACTGACTGTCAAAAACGCTAGGATCATATTTAGCATCACTATCTACGAATGTTAAGTTGGCTTGTATACCAAAGCCACTTTCTAATGCATGTTGGAAAGCTATTTCAAAACCGTCGATTTTAGCATCGCGCTCATTAAATGGCTGGGTGATATCAAACTGAATGAGATCATCCCCATCAACAGAGTGAATTTGTCCTGTTGTCGTTCCGCCTGCATCTACTCCGGTTATGGTGCTTGATTCTGGGTAGTTATCAAATATATATTGTCTAATTGCTGTATTGTCACTACTACCAACGGCAGCCATTGCTTCATCAAAGCGAGGTCCACTAGTAGGACTTCTTAAACCAAATAATTCCCCTTTAGTTGTACGAGTGCCAATGAAGTTTTTTATATCTTTTCTAAAATAACCTACAGACGCATAACTTCCTTCATCAAAGTACCATTCTAAAGATAAATCAACATTGGTAGACTCAAAAGGAATTAAGCCCGGATCACCACTGCTAGCTGTCGCGAAACCTTGTCTTACTTCATTAATACCAACACCACCTCGAATGTGATTGTAGGTAGGTCTTGAAAGCGTTTTGCCGAATGAGGCTCTAGCGACCAAGTCATCGGTAATATCTAAACTGATATCAAGGTTAGGTAAAAAGTTATTATAATCACCATCAAAGTCAGTAAATGCGCTTTCACCGCTATCAACTGTTGCAAATTCGTTGTTAGAAACCCAATCTACACCCGTGTAAGCAGGTACCATAGCACTTGCATTTACATCAGTTTCTTCATAACGGAAACCAGCTGATATATCTAATGGCATATCTGCAATTTCAAATTCCATATTTATTTGAGCATAAATAGCCGTATATTCTTCTGATATAAGTTCATCAGTTGTCCATTGCTCATTCACACAAAAACGATCTGCGCATGGCCAAATACCGGGGGAAACTTCGTTATTACTATTCGCTGGCGCAGCATAAGAAGCTACTTCATTCGATGCATCTGCAAAACTAAAGTTGTAAAACAGGTCAAAAAGGTCAATCGTTTCACCTGCTGCGTTAGTGCCAGTGCTTGGTAAGTTATCTAATTGAGCAGAGCTGCTACCTGGCGTAAATAAACTATCGGTTACGTCATCAACACTGCCTTCACCGCCCCATGTATCACGTTGAGCTGTCATAATCGAAGCGCGAATATCATTGTCAGTTTTTGAAATACCAAAATCGACACTACTAATAACACCTTCATCAAAAACGTATTGGCCTTTTAATTGAATTTGAGATAAATCATTTTCAAACTGACTGTTTCGTAAAGAGCTACCTGTAGTGATTAGTTCAGAGGGAGCGCCTGTTAAACCGTCTAATTGGGAAATAGACATGACTGGAAAGTCCGGTCTAAAGTCTATTGTGGTACTCTGACGAGAATTAACGGCATACTCCATAGTTGAGCTATTACCGTATGGGCTGTCTGCTTTTGATTTTGCTGATGAGTCGTGGTAATCAAGTTCAAAGCTAAGGTTATCAGTAGGTTGCCATTCTATATTTAAACCAATAGATTCATTTTTATTTTTTGAAGCTGATTCTGACGTTGAGAATGATAAATCAGGGCCAGCACCTGAATGCCAAACTACAGGGGAGTGGTTTGTACCTGTAGTGAATTCATTTAAACTGCCATCAATAGTTTCACCTTCCCAAAACCAAGCACCGATACCGTTTGATGTAGACTCAACCGTTTGTTCTGAAAAAGTATAATCTGCAGTGATAGTGATGCGGTCACTTGGCGCATATTGAAAAACAAGTTGTCCATTATCTCTGGTGCGATCAAACTCGGTAAAGTTGTAACGAAATTGTTGTGGACGGTTGAATGTATCACCTTCTTCCCAATCCGTATTGTTGATACCGCCATTCCAGCCGTCAACGGGGGCAATTTGTTGGGTATGCCACTGAGGAACAACGGCTTCTTTAGTCGCACCATTTCTTTCTTGATGGCTAAATGAAATGCCAAAACCAATAGTATCATCGGCAAAGGTATTACTATAAAGACCTGAAATTTCAGGGGTGACGCTATCACCTTCATCAGTTGACTGGTCCAATACGGCTTTGACCCCAATAGACGCTTTCTGTCCTGGTGTATTAAGCGGTCTTGCTGTCAAAATGTTTATAGTCGCGCCGATACCGCCACTTGAAACTTCGGCTTTACCTGTTTTATAAACTTCTACACCACTGACAGCTTCAGAAGCTAGGTTAGCAAAATCAAATGAGCGAGAGTTACTAATGACGGTAGATTCAAGATTCGATGATGGCATTTGACGGCCATTTAAGGTGACTAAGTTGAAGTCTGGTCCTAAACCACGAACAGTAACTTTAGAACCTTCACCGTTAGATCGATCAATTGATACACCAGAGATACGCTGTAATGATTCGGCTAAGTTTGAGTCAGGAAATTTACCCATGTCCTCGGATGAAATAGCGTCGACAACACCTTGCGCACTTCGCTTGATATCCATCGCTTTAACTAAGCTACTGCGAATACCTGTGACCTCTATAACTTCAACGTTATCTTTCTCTTTTAAATTAACTTCTTCTGCTGATAGAGCGGGTAAAGCCGTTGCTCCAAGTATCAGTGACAAGCTCGTTGCTATTCTTGTCTTAGTAAATGTTTTATTAATCATGTTACATCCCGAGTTTATGTAGACCATTTTATAATTATATGTACTGGTTTAGCGCTTATATTGGATTACAGGTAAACACAACAAGCCGGTGTGTTCTGACAACTTGTAAAACAAATTAAATGTAAGCGCTTACATAAAGGTAAGTTAATAATAAAATTAGGTCAATAAATATTTAAAATTAAATTAAAGTTTATACACTAAACGCACTATTTTTGTACATTTTGTTTTTATTGTTTTTATTGATTTTATTTTTTAAGTTGTTTATTAACAAATGGTTAGGTGTTGTTTTTAATATTTAAAATAAAATTTACGTTGAAATAAATACCATTTCACAATATTGTAAGCGCTTACATTTAATTTGTGTTTCTGTAGGTAAATTGTAATTAGTGTGGTTGTAGCTTTGATGCAAAAGTGTAACTTTTGGTCATAACAATAAATTTAAAAATGATGAAAATAAAACAACATCATCTTAGCTTAGATGAAAATATCGCTTATTTGAGGTATGGCGTTTCCTCTAATATGATGAAGTAGATGTTAATAAACTAGAACGTCCATTTTTGTTGGTAGCAAATAAAATGAATAATTTTATAAATAGTTAAGTGAGGAAATAATGAATAGTTTTTCGAACCAACTAAAGGTTTTGATGATGTTGGTATCAATAAATATATGCACGTTTGAAGCTGGTGCTTTTGAGGGGGGTCAACTTGAAGCAAAGAAGACTCAAGGTAAAATCATGATCAACGGCATCGTCGATGAAGTTAGCTGGCAGTTAGCTAAATGGCAGCCAATAAATAACCTTATTCTTGGAAGTGCGCCGAGTGTAAATGATTTCTCTGGTCAATTTAAAGTTATGTGGGATGAAGAACAATTATATTTGTTGGTCGAAATCATCGATGATATCTTATTTGATCAACATGCCGACCCGCGCTATTTATATTGGGATGATGATTGTTTAGAGATTTTTCTTGATGAAGATGCATCGGGCGGTGATCACCAGTTCAACTTTAATGCCTTTGCCTATCATGTTGCTTTGGATAATCAGGCCGTTGATATTGGAGAGAAGAATGCTGATGGCTCAGATAATTTTGTGTTATTAAATGAACATGTAACCAGTGTTTGGCGACGCAGTGAAAGCGCACCTAACAAAGTTGTTTGGGAAGTGGCAGTTCGGGTCTATGACGATAGTTTTACCATGCAAATGAAAAATCCACAGGCAGTGAACTTGTTTAACGGTAAACAAATTGGCTTCATGTTGGCATATTGTGATAATGATGGTAGTAAAGAACGTGAGCACTTCATCGGTTCAACAGATATTAAAGCCGTAAACGGTAGTAAGAATTTAGGATATATTACTTCTGATGTTTTCCAAAAGTTAATGTTAATAAAATAGTTAAATATCTTGTTAAACTTTTCCTAAAAAGCGAACTTAGTGCAGTCAAAAAACATGCTTTTGCCTTACGCCTGAGATCGTAGAGACTATGCCAATGTATAAGACGTTAATTATGATCAACGCTTATTTAGCCAATGCAGTGTTTATTTAAATAAGTTGCTACTATTATGCGGCTAATTTTATTAAAATTGGTCGCATATATTGAAAATAGCGGTTATTTATGAAATTTAGTCCACTTGTGCAAGAGTTAATTGATTCATTAAAGTGTTTATCTGGCGTTGGTGCAAAATCAGCGCAACGCATGGCATTTCAGTTACTTGAACGTAATCGTCGTGGCGGTAGTAAACTTGCTAATACCTTAGCGAAAGCCATGACTGATATTGGTCATTGTCAGCAGTGCCGAAATTTTACTGAAGAAGCGCTATGTGAAATCTGCCAAAGCCCAAAACGTCAACTTTCGACGACCTTATGTATTGTGGAAACACCAGGTGATGTGATTGCCATTGAACAAACGGGTGAGTTCTTTGGAAAGTATTTTGTCTTGATGGGGCATTTATCTCCTATTGATGGTATAGGGCCGGATGATTTAGGCTTAGATATTTTAGCTAAGCAATTTGCTACGGGCCAGTTTAGTGAGGTTATTTTGGCAACCAATCCCACAGTGGAAGGGGAGGCAACCGCACATTTTATTGCTGAACTGGCTCAGCAGCATCAAGTTAATATCTCTAGAATTGCTCACGGTGTTCCTGTAGGAGGTGAGTTAGAGTATGTAGATGGCAATACTCTATCGCATGCTTTATCGGGTAGAAAAAGCTACCAGATTTAGCGTATTTATATCTATGTATAGCTTTCGATGTATTAAAGTGGCTTAAGTTGAGGAAAGCGTTAACCGCCGATGAACTTAACTTTAAAGCCGGCTTTTTCTAAAACCTGTTGAATTACATCACGCTTATCGCCTTGTACCTCAATGGTTTCACCAACGACTGAGCCACCTGAACCACAGGTTTTCTTTAGCTTTTTCGCTAACTCTTTAAGTGCTTTAGAGTCTAACCCTAAACCACTAATAACAATAACCCCTTTGCCTTTTCGGCCCTTGGTTTCACGTCTGACACGTGCAAAACCGTCACTTGGGGTAATGCTTTTTTCTTTTTGTTGGCTGATGCGACCAGAGTCTGTTGAGTAGACTAACGAATCATCACTTGTAGGAGCTGAGTTATCACGCTCAATGGGAGCTTTACCAAAAGCACCGGCTAAATCACTTAAACTAGATAAATTCTTTTTCATAAATCACTCGATACTCTTAACTGTCAGCTGAACTTGCTTGATAAATTTTAGACAAAATAAAACCACGTCTTATTTGCATAAGCGTGGTTTTATTATATCAACAATATTCTAACAACAGTACTTTGTGCTTAATACTATTTGAAGTAAAGGCTACAAAGTATGCTGTTGTCTTATAGCTTGCTTTCTAGCTCAGGTAAGGCATCAAATAAGTCAGCAACAATACCATAATCAGCGACTTGAAAGATTGGCGCTTCAGGATCTTTATTGATAGCAACAATAACTTTTGAATCTTTCATACCAGCTAAATGCTGAATAGCACCACTAATACCTACCGCAATATATAAGTCTGGTGCAACGATTTTACCTGTTTGACCAACTTGCATATCATTAGGCACAAAGCCGGCATCAACCGCAGCACGTGATGCGCCAATAGCTGCACCAAGCTTGTCGGCAATACCGTCAAGTAATTTAAAGTTATCGCCATTTTGCATGCCACGACCACCAGAAATTACTACACTTGCTGCGCCTAAGTCAGGTCGCTCAGAAACAGTTAATTCGTCACTTACATGACTTGATAAACCAGCGTCTGTTACCATATCTAAATTAACAACTTCTGCATTGCCGTCTGTAGCTACTGCATCAAAGCCCGTAGTACGTACAGTGATAACTTTTTTGCTATCTAAACTTTGTACTGTAGCAATAGCGTTACCTGCATAGATAGGACGCACAAAGGTATCACTACTTTCAACATCAATGATGTCAGAAATTTGCGCAACATCTAATAAGGCAGCAACTCTAGGCATAAAGTTTTTGCCGGTAGTTAGCGCCGTTGCTAAAATATGTTCATAGTCAGCTGCTAACTCAGTGACTAGTAAGCTCACATTTTCAGCAAGTTGATGTTCATAAGCTGCATTGTCACAAACTAATACTTTGCTTACGCCATTTACTTTTGAGGCAGCTTCAACAGCATTTTGACAATTAAAACCAGCAACTAGTAATGTTATATCAGCACCAATTTTTTGTGCGGCACCAACTGTTTTTAGCGTCTCAGCTTTTAACGAGCTGTTATCGTGTTCAGCAATTACTAAAATACTCATGAGATCACCTTGGCTTCATTTTTTAATTTTTCAACTAATTCATCAATGCTTTCTACTACAATACCAGCTTGACGCTGTGCAGGTGGAGTAACTTTTAATAACTTAGTGCGAGCTGTTAAATCAATACCAAAATCTGCCGCAGATTTTACTGCTAATGGCTTACGCTTAGCTTTCATAATGTTAGGCAATGAAGCGTAACGTGGTTCATTCAAGCGTAAATCTGTAGTCACAATAGCGGGTAAATTAAGCGCAACAGTTTGCAAGCCGCCATCTACTTCACGGGTAACATTAACTTTTTCGCCTTCAACTTTTACAACCGAAGCAAAAGTGCCTTGTGGCATACCTGTTAATGCAGCAAGCATTTGACCTGTTTGATTGTTATCACTATCAATAGATTGCTTACCTAAAATCACAAGTTGTGGTTGTTCTTCTTCAACAATTTTTTGTAGTAATTTAGCAATATTTAGTGCGTCTAAGCTTTCATCAGTTTCAATTTGAATAGCGCGGTCAGCTCCTAAAGCTAATGCGGTACGCAATTGTTCTTGGCAAGATTTATCACCGATAGAAATTGCAATTACTTCTGTTGCTGTACCCGCTTCTTTTAAACGAACAGCTTCTTCAACGGCAATTTCACAAAAAGGGTTTATAGCCATTTTTGTATTGGCAAGATCTACATTTGATTGATCGGGTTTGACTCGAACTTTGACGTTATAGTCAATAACACGTTTTATCGGAACTAATACTTTCATCGTAGCCTCTGAAAAGGTTTGTTAAATTACAAAATAAATAATAGTTAAAAGATACCCTTGCTTTAC
>MAAB01029121.1_pt1 | contig 23183 bp, 24 predicted proteins | sample 1115991 | NCBI WGS metagenome assembly MAAB01 (sample SAMN04961124, study PRJNA320927) | seawater metagenome | isolation source: sample BD02T18 sea water enriched with oil for 18 days | place: USA:Gulf of Mexico | collected 2013-07-27
ACTATCTTTGCCCTAACTGTAATGTTTTATTCAACATATTCTTGGCTGATTCAGCCAACTGCACATTTGTTTGATATGAACGTGACGCTGAGATCATGTTGGTCATTTCTTCAATAACATTGACATTCGGCTTGTAGATATAGCCGTCTTTATCGGCCATAGGGTGACTCGGTGCATATTCCACATTCAATGGTTTATCACTTTCAACAATACCTAAGACATCAACACCAACCCCACTACCATCACTTTTCCCCTGCCCTGCGGCAGCTTCTTGCATGGCAGCGGCAAAAACAGGATGCCTGGCACGGTAAGTTTTATCGGCACTGCTACTAACACTATCAGCGTTGGCAATATTACTCGCGGTAGTATTTAGGCGGACTGATTGTGCGCTCATACCACTACCAGTAATATCAAATACGTTAAAAAGACTCATAATTATTGACCTCCGCTGATCACTTTCTTCATGGCTTTAATTTTGCCATTAAGAAACTGAATGCTTGCTTGATATTCCATTGAGTTTTTTAAATACAAGTTTCGTTCCACTTGTACGTCAACCGTATTACCGTCACCTGTGTCAGGGTTATTAGGCACACGATAATCGACGGAATTATTTAACTCTGTTCGTACATCAAAGTGTTTATCATTAGTGCGAGACATGCCCATTTTCTGCTTATTTGCCGCTTGTGCTAGTGCTTGATTAAAGTCTAGCCCTTTAGCTTTGTAGCCTGGGGTATCTGCATTGGCAATATTACTGGCAATAACCTCTGCACGTTGAGAGCGGATAAGCATGCCCTGTGTATGCAGTTGAAAGCCTTTATCAAAACCTATAGCCATATTAGCCTCACAATGATTAACGATTAGCTAAAAGGAATACAAAATTTGTGCCAATGAGTAAATCAATAGAGAATAAAAAGGGAGGAAAGGGAAGTGAATGATAGGGCTAACAGCTAGGAATAATGGCTGTTAGCGAGGAGTTTTAACTGAGTTATTTTTTCTGATAAACGATACCAGGATTGCAGCGTAGCATGGTAAAGTCTTGGTTTATCCCTGACAAGGACTCTGAAGCACCGAGAAATAAATAGCCATCGTTATTCAACACGCCATGAATTTGACTAATGATTTGTGCTTTTATTTTTGGCGAGAAGTAAATTAATACATTACGACAAAATACAATATCAAAACGACCCATAAGGCTATAGCTATTGAGTAAATTAAGCGGTCTAAAGCTCACCATTTTCTTTACTTCATCTTTTATCTTCAACATACCGTTATCACCCGGTTCAAAGAAGCGTTGTTTTCGCTCAGCAGATAAGCCTCGAGCAAGCGCTAGACTGTCATAGTGACCATATTTGCAATGCTCTAGCATAGTCGTTGATATATCAGTACCAATGACTTGTACGCCACGTGGAAATGCACCTGGATTCTTTTGTTGATATTCCAGCACTGACATAGCAATAGAGTATGGTTCTTGACCAGAAGAGCTTGCCGCAGACCAAATTTTAACCGGCGTTTTACGATCAGAAAAATTAGGTAGCAACTTACTTTGAAGTAATTTAAAAGGGTAGTCATCACGAAACCATAAGGTTTCATTGGTGGTCATAGCATCTATAACGGCGGCACGCATTTGCCGCTCAACAGGAGTTAGCGTACGATTAACTAATTCAGTCAATGAACTGAGGTTAAATTTAGCCATCAGTGGCGCTAATCGGCTTTTAACTAAATACTGCTTATTTTCACCGAGTACTATGCCACATTGCTGCTCTAAGAAGGTTCTAAATTGATTATAACTTTTTTCATCAAGTTCTCTTGCTGACACTATTGCTTCCTACTTATTTCGTATTTTCCTAAACCCTCCATAAATTGGAGGTCGTCGTTAACTTTCGATAACGACTATTTAGCTATATACCCGTTCCACTTGAATATGCATGATTCAGCTGGAATTAGAAACGCCTTTAGGCAAGGCATTAATTGAAGAGAATGGTTGTTCAGGAGAATAAGCTCCTGCATTCTCTAAGAAGCTACATCCATGTAGCGTCCTTGTCGAAATCAATAACGCAGCATAAAGCGTTTCTAAACCAGTCCCTTGGAGAAGGCTGGGCAAATCATACTCTGCGTTACATTTCTTTTTAAGGGAATAACCCTTAATAAAAAAATGTGCCTTAATTATGAATCGCTCAGACTTCCTGAAACGAGCATCTTCAAGTGGATTTTTCACAGCTGTTGCTAGCTCATCAGGATGAAATTTAGGAATAAAATCTTCTGCACCAACTTTTTCAACCATAGCATTATTAAATACACCACTTAATGAAGTATGTAAAATAATGGGCATTTTCGACATGCGATCATTACCTTTTACCTCTGCAGTTAAAGTATAGCCATCCATTACCGGCATTTCGATATCAGAAATCATCAACGCCACTTTTTCAGTGATGCTATTTTCACAAGTCGCTTCAATCGCTAATAATTGATCCAAAGCATCACGGCCATTTTTAGCTAAAACCATATTAATGCCTAACGGCTCTAGTGCTCTTCTTACTTGATTTCTTGCTACTGTTGAGTCATCTGCAATCATCACCAGCTTATCACCCAAGCTTTCACCGATAGAAACATCAATGATTTCTTCACTTACTTCAGTGGAAACGGGGCTAATTTCATTTAAAATTTTCTCAACATCTAATATTGAAACCATCTGACCATCTATTTCAGTCACCGCAGTTAAGTAACTAGATTTACCTGCACCTTCTGGTGGTGGCATGACGTCTGCCCAACTTAGCGTTACGATTCGTTCAACACCGGCAACAAGAAAACCCTGCACACTGCGATTATATTCGGCAATAATAATATAGCTTTCCGCGGTTTGCTCAATTGCCCGCCCGCCCGTTGACAAACTTAAATCAATAACTGAAATGGTTTGCCCCCGGATATGAGCAACCCCTTTTATAAAGCTATCTTGCTTAGGTAACAGAGTTAACCGCGGACATGGCATAACTTCACGTACTTTAAAAACATTAATACCAAATCGCTGTCTTCCATTAAGCTTAAAAAGTAACAATTCCAACCTGTTTTCACCAACAAGTTGAGTACGCTGGTTTACTGAATCGAGTATGCCTGCCATATGAACCTCATGTAAGACTGTAGCAATTATAATGTTTAATCTAATAAACACATAAGGCACAGTTCTTGAATTGTATTTAATATATCGAGTTGATAATCACACTAAGCGTCTGAAACTTGACGTATGATAGAACCTTATTTCACACTGCTGACCCAGGTTAAGCATAGACGACTATTTGCATTTACTTAACGATAGATAACAAAATATATGCGCCATACCAAACTTTTTTTAACTTTTTTATTCTTATTGCTTATTAAGCAAACAACTACTGCTGCAACTGAGCTAGACAGTGCTTTTATTGAGCAATTTGCAAAAAATTATTTAACAGAGCAATTTCCTTCAACGGAGGAAGAAAAGGTGCGCATTTCAGTTGCTCATCTAGATCCCAGAATTACGATTAAGCCCTGTAAAATTCCCTTAACTGCAAATATACCTGAAAAAAATGGCGCTATAAATGTAAATGTTAAAATTAGTTGTGATGAATCAATACAGTGGAAAATATATTTATCGGCAAAAGTAGAAATAACTAAAGCGGTTTTAATAGCAAAAAGTACAATTAGTAAAGGAGACAAACTTGACGAAAGTAATGTTCAGCTAGCCTTCATAGCCATTAATAAAATTCGTGGTAACAAACTAACTGATACAAATATAGTTTTTGGCGCAAAAGCGAAAAGGCGGATTGCTAAAGGTAGAGCCATTAGTAAGAAAAGTATCTGTTTAATTTGTAAAGGTGATATGGTGACCATTATTGTTTCATCCGATAGCTTTAGCATCAAAACCCAGGGAGTCGCGTTAAGTTCGGGTAATATTAATGAACAAATACGAGTCAAGAATACTCGGTCAAAGAAAATAATCACCCCTCGCGTCAAAGGTATGAACCAAGTCATAATTAATCTATAATCAAGATATACCAATAGAGTTAACAAAGAATGTCGTTGTTAACTTACTCAAGATATTATTTATAATTTAATCTATTTTTAACTAAAGTTATTACGCCTATGGCCGATAACGAGATAATAGAACTCTTTTGAAATATCATTTCATTGTTAAAGGATGAAATTATGGCTATAAATATCAACAACTTGAATACTAACAATCAAGTTCAGCAAGCCCAACAAAATAAAGTAAAGCAGCATTCTGCGCAAACGGCATCGAGCAATGCTCAAGTAAAAAGTTCAGGACAAGATTCTGTATCGATTACTCCGCAAGCAAAGCAGCTTAATGAATTACAAAAAAAAGCGGTGGATGCGCCCGTGATTAATCAAAAGAAGATTGATGAGCTGAAAAAAGCCATTAGCGCTGGTGACTATAAAATTAATCCAGAAAAATTAGCCGCTAGTATTGCTAACTTTGAATTTAAGCTTGTTTAACGATAGACTGTAAATACATCATTTATAGTAAAATCAAAGGCAAACTTTATGTCCTCAGGGCCAGATTCTCAAGGATTAACCTCCAATGAACTGCTTGTACAGCAACATCAGCAGTTAACCGCACTTGCCCAGATCATTGCTAACGAAAAGCATATTTTACAGCAGCATGATCCTCAAGCGCTGCTAGCCATCAGCCAAGAAAAAAATACGTTATTAGTAGCAATTCAACAGCTCGACCAAACAATAGGTCAAAATCAGCATTTTGCTCAAGATAAAGCGGCGGGAAAGTTAACGCAAGAACTTGCTGAAATAACCGAGCTATTAACTCATTGCCAACAGCAAAACATAGTCAATGGTCAAATTATTCAACAGTCTCAACTTGCGGTAGAACGCATGAAAACCAGCTTATTAGAAAATCATAATAAGAACGCAATTACCTATGACAAGAAAGGTAAAAAGAGCGCAGGACTCTCTAGCCTAGGACTAAAAGCCTAACGCTAATTATCGACTCCTGATTGCTAACCAAAAAAAGAAAAGGCGTTAATCCTATGGATTAACGCCTTTTTAGTATCCTTTATTGCACAGCTTAAATTAGAAGTGAGTTACTTCTTTAATTTCTTTTCTGTGCTGGTTTGCTTGATAAATATTATATACATCTTCAAAGTTTAACTCTAACTCAGTGGTATAAACGTCACCAACAGGATAACTTTTAACAACTTTAGCGCCGCGAATAATACCTTGTATTGAAGCAGTTAGTTGCTGATCTTCAATAAGTAAATCTGCCATAGTAACTTTTCCTGAAACTTGTTGGCCGTATACTTGTTCAGCTAGCTCCGCATAAGCGGCAATTTTTGACGCTTTAATGGCCATCAGCATCCGCTGAGTTTCATGGGTTGATTTTTGCATACTGATGGGGGCAAACCCTGTGGCGTAAAGCACAGGAAAAACCTCAGGTTTTACCGTTTGCCACTGCACATGCTTATCGTAAACTAGGGAGCATGCACTGGTCAAAATAAGCGCGCTCAAAATAAAGATGAACCTAGTTAATGATTTAATCATAGATACTCCTTTGATAATAATCGCTGATAAAATAGCATTATGTTGTCACTCTTATTGGTAAATAATTGAAATATGAAATAGAGAAGTGATACTAGTTTTGTATAATCACAGCGCGTTCATCGTTATGCAACATAGTATTATCACGAATAATCATACCGTCTTTCATTTTCACTTTTTCACTATGGCTCATTTCATCACCCAAAACCCAAGTAGGGATAAATGACTGAGCGGTAGCAACAACAACTTTTGATTGAATACCTATCATACGGGCATTAACTAAAACCCCATTTTCCTGCTCAAGCATAGTGCCAGATACTACATAGTCAATTATCTGACGTTCGGGTAACTCCTGCCAGTCTCTACTAAAGACATAATCACCTTTTTTAGTGACACGAATATGCCCTGTCGTTTTATAATCAATTACGACTAAACCGTGACGCTGTAGCTCATGCACGAAGCTTTCTGCAAGCTGATTGCCAAGCCAATTAGTTGTTTCAAGATTTTTAAGATCGACAAAAGAAGCTACAGCTACCGGGGTTTTTGCATTAACAAAACTACTGCTTGTCAACATTTGATAAGCTAGCCCTTTTACTACGTCATTAATGGCATGCCGTGGTAATTCATAACTATCAATTTCACCTTTTTCAATATGAGTTGTTTGATAAAACCCCTCATCAGGTGTGGACTCACACGAGAGCAAAGCTGGCAGAATCAATGGTATAAGCCATTTTTTCATGATATTCCCCTTTAAAACTAAGTACTATGTTTATAGTCGCAGTATGTTAATTTAAACATTCATATACGTATACACACAGTGATGCACATTTTAAGCCAATAATCACCACTAAAGTAAATCCACTACAATGTGATGAGGCATGAAATATGCATCCAGATAATTATTAAAATATTAATCACCATTATCGCCCGTATTCATCAGTTTTAGTCCTTCTTATCGAACAAATGATATGACTAAAACCAAGTTAGGAAAATGATCAGTCTTATGTATAAATTCATCACATCATTAGTTTTCATCACCAACTTTTTATGCAGTTTTTCCGCGAGTAGTCAATGGTATGAGACCCAGGGTCATGCGCGTACCAATAATACAAATGTTGAAATTGCACGTACCAAAGCGATGGAAAATGCGCTTAAAAAAGCGCTGCTGGTATCAGGTGCTAGTGTTTCGAGTGTTCAGCAAGTAGTAAACGGCTTACTGACACAGGATCAAATAAGTATAAGAGCAAGTGGCAGTGTCAACTCTATTGAATTAGTTGATGAAGTACACAGCGATAACCTAATTACAGTGACAATTCGCGCTGATATATTTCCGCAAGAGAAAAAGTGTTTCGCAGTAAATTTTAAAAAATCATTATTAATTACTCGCAGTCAGTTGTTACAAAGAGAACAAGCTAATATAGGTGAAATTTACCTAATTGATAAGGCGGTTATGGGTAAACTCGCTATACAACTTAACCAGCAAAGTACCTTTACTAAAACCAGTAGCATACTCAATAATAAAACTGAATTTTCACGCCTTAATAACAGTTTAGCAAGTGATGAAATATCTCAATTAACTCAATCATTGAGTGATAGTACTAATAGTCAGTATGTAATGTTCAGTGAAATCACCAATGTTTCATTCGATAAACAAGCCACTAATAGTTGGTTGTTTTGGCAACAAGGTGTATACCCAAGAAATTTTGCTATTACTTTCTATTTATATAATGGTCTCAACGGCGAATTAGTGTGGCAACAAGGTTATCAAAATACTGCCCCATGGACGTTTACAAAACGCATAAAGGTTGACGTTGATGGTAATGCTTTTTGGCAAAGTGAATATGGCGTAATGATCGAGAATATTATCGATAAAGTGATTAAAGATATCGATGAAAATATTATGTGTGAGCCAAGCCGCGGAAAAATTATTAAAGTGGCAGGGAACCAAGTTACGATCAATATAGGCAGAGATCATGGTTTAAAAATAGGTGATGAATTTAGCTTGCTGCACCTTAATCATTTTACAGATAATTCAGGAAAATCTTACGCTGGCTTTAACTTAAGCCCTTACAAAGTGAAAGTAACTAAGCTATCTAGACAAACAGCAACGGCAATAACACCAGATGGCCGCTTATTTGGTAATATCCAAGTAGAAGATTTAGCAGTGCGTTATTAAAGCGATAATCAACTTGGTATTAGCAGTTAAATTGTCTAATACCAATAGCAAAATCTAACCTGATTAAAATAAAAAAGGGCGACTAAGCATTACTTAGTCGCCCTTTTATAATTGTTTATTAACAATCAAATTCTATTCAATAAAACTTATTGCAGCCGTTATCGCGGCAACTTGTGCCTTGATACAATTCTCATCATCCACTAGTGGGCTGTCAGGGTAAACCTCTGTGGTGGTAACATATGGCGCATCGGTTAACCCCATACATAAACCTAGCTCTCTTCCCGCATAATTAATAACGCCAAATTGCTCAATATCAACACCTATCAATTTACCATTGTTATCTTCTGGCGCGATATGAGTCACTTTTGCTACCGCTTGATTAATTGCACATTGAAAATCGGCTTCAGGTTTAGTTGAATCCCCAACCAAGTAGAAACCATCAGGAATATTCCAGTTTTTTTGCTCAATGGCATCACGTGCAGCAAGCGCAGGTCTAAACTCACTATTATCCGTATCAGTGGTTTCATGCAAATCTATATGCATAGCAATATTAACATCAAGTTCATTAATAAAAGACATTAATGCCGCAGATTCTTGCGCGGGACTATCAGGGTAAAATGAACGGTTTGGATCAATCGCCTGATTATTCCAGCGATTGATCGTTTCATAACCCCAAGGGCTCACACAAGGCACTACAATGATGTTGAACAGTTGACTAAAGTCCTTGGCACTTGTTTCTAAAAAGCGGATCGCACCTTGAACGCCACTGGTTTCATAACCATGCACCCCGCCAGTAACTAGCACGGTTTTATTCTTGCTTTGCCAGTTTTGACTTTTCATGGCATATAAAGGGTATCTACTTTCATCAATAGACAAACTACCGTACTGAAGCATGTCAAAGGAAGAGCTTACTGACTCAAGTTTCGCCAGTACTTCAACTTGATAACAACGCTTAATAACTTGTTCGCTAAGCCATAAATCTTTATCTTCATCTGTCCAGGGATGTCCTTGCGTACCGATCGAATAAACTGAATCACTCATGATGTAACCTTATTGTTCAATTAGTTATGAATAGTTATTAGCTGTAGCCCTGCTTTCAGGCATAAAAAATGCCCGAATAGTCGAGCATTTTTATGAGCTACTCAATAAAAAGTAACAAGGCGTAAGCCGTTTATTTTGAGTCAGCTCGACCCATAAATTTACGCTCTTCTGTATTTACTTTAACTTTATCACCCGTTGAAATATGCTCAGGTACTTGGATAGTTAATCCTGTAGAAAGCAGCGCTGGTTTTGTACGAGCACTAGCTGAAGCACCTTTAATAGAAGGGTCCGTTTCTGTAATGAGTAATTCAACACTAGCAGGAAGAGCAATACCTACCGGTGAATCATCAACAATGATTACAGAAATTCCCTGAGTCTCTTCGTCGATAAACAAAATTTCATCGGCAATTGATTCTTTATTTAAGTTATACGGCGTGTAATCTTCATTATCCATAAAGACATATTCTTCACCATCAATATAAGAAAACATTGATGGACGACGACTTAAATCAGCAAAATTCAACATATCTTCAGCTTTAAACGTTTCGTCGACTTTACCGCCTGTAACTACATCGTATAAACGCATTCTATATAAACTTCCGCCTGCTCTACCTTGCGGAACTGAACGTTTTTCTTTATATCACTAGCCTTTGGCATAAGATGACTTCCTCTGAATTTATTATAAACAATGTTGTTTTAAACACAATGCAGGGAAAATAGCATGAACCTGTGAATATGAAAATAACTTATAAGCTGAAAACACTATTTTTTCGACAAAACATCAGTTAAGTCAAAATATAAATCAAAATAAAAATTAAAACTGCCATAGCTGAACACACCAAAAAGCAAAAAAGACAAATATATAAGCTATATTTGTCTTTTCAATCTATTGAGCTTTTATGATGTCTACTCGCTAATTAATGATTACTAAAAATCAATAAGTATTTGAGTAAATGCTAGGAAAACTACTCGTAAGAACGCTCAAGCCAAGCGATTTGTAATTTTAATTCTTCAATTTCATGGTTTGCGTCGGCTAATTGTTCCAGCGCTGATTTTTGATCATTATCACGGTTATCTACACTAGCATCAGTACTTTTTGACATATTGCGTCTTTCCTCATGGGCCATGTTAGCCTCCAAAAAATTGTTACCACACCTGTATTATTACACAACAACTTACATTTGTAAGCTTTTGCCAAAAACTCTGACTAAAAATCATCCTTTATATTGTAAAGAATACTTTAAAGAAAATCGTATCATTTAACATTACCCCCTACAGATTTTTCTGCAAATTTATTTTGCCTCACTATACTCTATAGTGTTGAATGAGTAGGAGTTGACAATGTTAATTACGCGCTCTAATAAAAAACTATTTGTTCCTTTTGTTTGTTTTATCTTCACTACTGTGATGCTGTCTGCACACGCAGGGCAATTAAATATTCAATTGGAAAATGATGGAATCTTTGCCAAAGATGGAAATTATACCAACGGATTCGCATTAGCTTGGGAAAGTATGCCTGAACTCATCCAGCAACATGATAATCCCACGAATATGCCAAAACTATTTCAGTTGCAATATTTTATTAGATTACCACTAACTCAAATACAAAGTGCCTGGGGAATGAAGATATCCCAACGTATGTGGACGCCAGATAATATCACAATAATAACACTTCAAATTGATGAGAGGCCTTACGCGGGTTTGTTTGAGATAGAAAGTCACACGGCTGATTATGGACCAAAATTCGCTCAAAAAAACTGGCTAGCACTAGGCATTACAGGTGTAAAATCTAAGGCAGAATATATTCAAACAAAGGTTCATCAGTTAATTGATTCAATTCCCCCTTTGGGTTGGCAGTATCAGGTAGGAGAACAAGTTACTTTACAGCTGGCCTATGAGATTGATGCTTTACTATTTAGATCTAAAGAATATAGCAATAAATACATGGACAAACATCAGTGGGAAGTCAGTAGCTATAGCCACTTATCCTTAGGTAATTTTAACACTGAGGCATCAGTAGGATTATTACTTAGGTGGGGAACCCGTTTAAATAATACGTTTGGCCGTTTAAGTAGTCATTTTGGACACACTGGCAACACCACGCAAGTTGAAAACAGCAATAGTTTTACTGTTTACTCAAGCTTGCAGTTTGGCTACCGCTTTAACGACTTAACCATTGAAGGTGAACTGCCTTATGAATCTCACCTTGATATCCAGCATAATCAAGCTAAAGCAATGTTAGGGATGCGTTGGACACTAGGTAATTACGCTATAACTTGGAGTTTAAATAGTTACACCCGTGCCTATAACGGAGATAACAAGTCTTGGCACAGCTATGGATCGTTGATGTTAAGCTGCGCCATCTAATTGGCCGATACTAAAAGTTTCTCTACAAATCTGACCGTTCAACTATTTCAGTTTCAAAACCATCAATACTTTGCTGGTTTTTCTTCACCCAGTATTTTTCAATACCTGCTTTATCTTGTTTTTCTGACCATTTAGCTAAATCGTTACGATCCGATTCATAAGAAAAATAGGGCACTGACATGCCACAAGATGCCTGTACATTAGTGATATCAAGTAAGAAAATCTGTCGTGAGGCGATACTTTCAGGAAATAACTTAATGTAATCACGCCACTGTGCATCCCCTTTGTGCAGCACTTTAGCACGACCATAAGCTCGAAGTATGAGCGGCGAGCCTTCAAACGCACAAAACATAACTGTCATGCGCGGGTTTATTAAGACATGAGCCGCTGATTCATTACCACTACCCGTATGGTTTAACCAAGCAATTGTGCTCGAATTAATAACACGTAAACTATCACCACCTTTTGGTGATAAGTTCACTGTACCAATATCTGCGGCAGTACTAACAAAATAAATTTTTTGCGCTGCGATAAATTCAATGTGCTTTGGTGCTAATTCTGAAAATTGCTGTCCCATGAGATTATTCCACTCCTTTTTGTCAAAAATACAGTTAATTATTACTGACGTTTGTTTAGTTATATTTACAAAATACGCATCACTATTAAAGGGAAACTATCACTTTATACTGATTTAACCCAAAGGGTTGTTTAAGCTATCACTTTATAAGTTCTATAACTCTGCTTTGGATAAATATGTACGACCCACTCCTTGATGAGTCACTTGCCAGCAATACCCCCTACCCTAGTAGCTATTGGGCTGATGTCGCAGGAATGGCTCCTAAAGATGATGGACAGCTAAATAAAGATATCACGGTTGATGTTGCCATTATAGGCGCCGGATATACTGGCTTATCAACCGCACTGCACTTAGCACGTGAGCACGGTATCAAGGCGACTGTACTAGAAGCCAATCGAACTGCTTGGGGAGCAAGTGGTCGTAACGCCGGCTTTATTCTAAAATCATCAGGCCGTAAGCCTTATGCAAGCATGCAGTCTCAATGGGGGGAAGAAGTTATGCGAGGCATTTACCAAGAGATGTGTGCGGGTGTAGATACCGTAAAAAGTTTAATTGCTGAAGGCATTGATTGCGACCCACAAGAAAATGGTTATATTCGTGTAGCCCACAAGCCAGCTATGCTAAAAAGCTTACTTGCCACGGCTGCATTACAAAAAAAGATGTTTGGCTACGATATCCAAGAAATAAGCCGTGAGCAGTTACACCAGAACTATATGGCTGATCACAATGCTTATGGTGCCATCCGCTATCAAGATGGTTTTGGTATTAATCCATTAAAACTTGCATGGGGTTATCAAAAACTCGCTCGACAAGCCGGTGTAACCATTCATTGTGATACCTCAGTACAAAAGTGGCATCAAGAATCCTCTGATAAAACTGATCAACAGAGCCAAACCACACAAGTCCTGCACACACCAAATGGCATGGTAAAAGCTAAAAAGGTCGTTATTGCCACTAATGGTTACTCAGCCAAAAATTTCCATCCTCTAATTAAGAGCAAGAGCCTACCGGTACTCTCGCAAATAATTGTTACTCAACCGCTAACACCAGATCAATTGGACGCTTGTAACTTTTTAACCAGCAATGTCATCATGGATACTCGGGCGTTGAAATACTACTATCGAAAGTTACCAGATAACCGTATTTTATTTGGCGGTCGCGGGGCTATAACCGGAAAAAATGCAGCAGACCCATACTATGCCAACCGTTTACTCGCGGTATTGAAAACAAGCTTCCCCGCGCTAGGAGCCTTACGCTACGATTATGCCTGGTCAGGTTGGTTAAGTATGTCATTAGACGACATGCCTCATGTTTATCAAAATGAACAACAAAGTGTTTTTTATGCCATGGGTTATTGCGGCAGCGGCGTGTCTTTTTCAGTGCAAGCTGGTAAGCGTTTGGCTGAAAAGGTTGCCGGAATTACTGTGCCCAACTTACCCATTTATCAAACGCCTTTAGCAACATTTCCCCTAGCACCGTTAAGGCGCGTTGGCCAATGGGCGTATTTTCAATACGGTAAAGTTAAAGACCGCTGGCTATAACATTTCAATTAACGTGCCCCCCCTTATTTACAGTCTTTTCAATGTTATAACATTGAATAATAAAGCCCTCAACATTAAGACTTGTTTCACCGAACAAAGTGTATACAATATACCCAAATTAATTACTGAGTACTTAAGCTGAAATGTAAACTAGCATTTGTATACTCAGTAGATATGCTTCAAACAACGTTAAATTTTTAAAGGAAAATGATATGTCCATTGGTATTGGTGGCTCTACCGCCGAAATAGAATTAAATAAATTAACCGATATGACAGCTGATATAGCCCCTATCTCATTAGATGAATATCAACAACGTATTAGTAAAGCACAACAGCTAATGCGTGAACAAAATATTAGCGCTTTGTATCTCAATGCGGGTACTAATTTGACCTATTTTACTGGTACTGTTTGGTATTCCTCAGAGCGATTAGTGGGTGCTATTTTACCTGCTCAAGGCAATTTAGTTTATATCGCTCCTTGGTTTGAAGTAAGTACACTATCGGGCTTTATGCAAGTAAAATCTGAAGTTGCTAGCTGGCACGAACATGAATCCCCTTACCAGCTGGTTATTGATGTATTAAAGAAAAACAACTGCGCACAAGGCATTATTGCCATTGATGAGTCTACCGCTTTTTTTGCTGTTGACGGTATGATTAACGCTGCAAAAGATCAAAAGCTCTCGTTAGATTTCACCAGCAGTAAAACCATTACCGCGGGCTGTCGAATGATCAAATCAGCGAGTGAAATAGCCTTATTACAACGTGCTAAAGACATGACTATGGTTGTGCATCGTGCAGTAGCCAAAATATTGACCGTTGGCATCACAACTGCACAAGTTACTGATTTCATAAATAAAGCACATCGTAAACTTGGCGCCCCTAAAGGCTCATCTTTTTGCATTGTTTTATTTGGCCAAGATACCGCCTACCCTCACGGTGTAAAAGAGCCTAAAACTCTCGATACTAACGATATGGTATTAATCGATACGGGTTGTTTAGTGCAGGGATATAACTCAGATATAACTCAGATATAACCCGTAGTTATGTATTTGGTGAAGCAACTGAAAAACAACGCGCTGTTTGGTTACATGAAAAAACAGCGCAAGCGCAAGGTTTTGCAGCGGCAAAAATATCATCTGCTTGCGAAGCGATAGATATTGCTGCTCGCAACTATCTTGAAACGCAAGGTTATGGTCCTGATTACCAAGTTCCAGGGCTTCCGCACCGCACAGGTCATGGTGTTGGTTTAGACATTCATGAATGGCCTTATTTAGTTAGAGGCGATAAAACAGCATTAGCTGCTGGCATGTGTTTCTCTAATGAGCCTATGTTATGTCTTTATGGTGAATTTGGTGTGCGCTTAGAAGATCATTTCTATATGACAGCATCAGGACCAAAATGGTTTAGTGAGCCTGCTCATTCAATTGACGACCCTTTTGGCTATGAAGCCTAAGTAAACTAAGTCGCTCTATGCTTCTTCATAGAGCGACTCACACAGCCTCAACATTCTAAAACCGAATAATAATAAGTAAAAGAGATACCGATGAAGAATGCTAAAACCCCACTAATCACTGCCTTAAGTTACAACAAAACCAATGACTTAATCAACTACACGATTAGGTCATTGGTAATTTCTAAAGAGTGAAATTCAGATATGAGTTACTTCAAATAAGCGTAATAAAAGCTAATTTTTTAGAATACATATTTAGTCGAGAACTGAACATAATCAGAGTCAGCATCTTGCTCTGCCATTTCAAAGTTACCCAGCTCTAAACCAAAAGATAATTCTTTGGTATAATTTTTAAAAATATTCACCCCCCAATGGCTTCTATCCCGGTCAGATAAGTCAGTCGTGATATTTCCGTAAAAAACTGAGCTGCGAATATCATCGGTCCAGAAGTGACGATAAGCAACCATGATAGCGGTCGACTCTTCTACTTCTTCACCCACTAAATCAGTGGCTGCTGCTACGCCCACATAGCGGCCAACATTACCGGCATGAAGTTGAAAACGAAAGTCATCCTTGCCAATGGTTTTCACACGACCCGCTATACCGTAACCAAAGGCTGATTCACTATCACCTCCCGTTGTTTGTAATTGCCTCGCTAAGCCTGAAACAGAAATATTCCCCCAGTCACCTTTGAAGGTATATTTAGCGATAAAATCAGGCACTTTATCATCACCACTCTGACCACCAAAACTTTCAGGATTCTCTAAAGCAATTTGTAAACCACCGATCGTATAACGTACTTGCCCTTGTCTGATAAAAGCAGAAGCAACCAATGGGCCACCAAAGTCTGCGGCTTCAGCCAAAGAGCTAGTATTTTGAAAGGTAGTCCAAGTTTGGCCGACTAAAATATTTTTGTATTTGATGAAAGCATGGCGTAAGCGAGGATTGGATGAATTGGAAATAATCTCATTACCACCACCAGAAACGGCATCACCATAAAAATCCATTTCAATAAAGCCTGTGACTTCACCATGAACATATTTGGTGTTGAAACGGGTTTCATTAACCGCTATACCAAAATTAGATTTGCTTTCAGGTAACACAGTACCACTACCATACCAGTAATTTGTGGCAGCAATATTACCGTCTACATAACGGGCATCAGCTTTTATATAACCTCCAAACGTTATGGTATCGTTATCTGAAACTTTATATTCGTAACCTGCATTTGCTGCACCAGACATTGCCAGTATACAAGCAGATAATATAATATTTTTCTTGTTTAACATGTTACTTTCCTCTATTAAATTATGACCATAGGTATTAATTTTATTTTTCGGTCAGGTTTTATTATTGTTATTCCATTAACAGATGACCATTAACTAGTACTGCAAAATTCCCCTAGTAATGGTCAAGCTTTCCCTATATTTTCGACACAAGTGATTGTGTTAAAAAAAGATCAACTGTTCTGGAAACAGTAGTACCAATAACAGCACGGTAATTTGAATTAAAATAAAAGGGATAACACCTTTATAAATTGTGGTGGTTTTGAAACCTTTAGGGGCAACACCTTTGAGGTAAAATAGACTAAATCCAAAGGGGGGAGTTAAAAATGAAGTTTGTAGGTTCATTGAGATAAGCACAGCAAACCAAACTAAATCAATATTAAAAGCAATAGCGACTGGCGTTAGAATAGGCACAACTAAAAATGCAATTTCAATAAAATCGATAAAGAAACCTAGAACCAATATGGCAACCATGGCAATTATCAAGAAGGTCCACTTATCACCGGGTAAATCTAAGAAAAACTCTTCAATTAAATACTCACTACCTGAATAGCTAAACACCATAGAAAATGCTGTTGCACCTATTAACACGGCAAAAATCATTGAAGTAACTTTGACTGTTTCAAGGGATATTTCATTGATATTTTTAAATGAAAAAGAACCATAAAACTTAGCTAAAACCATAGCGCCAACAGCGCCTATTGAAGCAGATTCAGTTGGTGTGGCAATACCTGAAAAGATAGAACCCAATACTGATAATATGAGAATGAGTGGTGGAACAATATCTTTTGCCGCTTGTATCAATAAGTCTCTTTTGTTTTCAGTCACCACCATAGCAGGACAGTATTCTGGTTTAAATTTTCCCAAAATCAAAATATAAACTGTGTATCCAAGAATCAGTAAAAATCCAGGAACAACGGCCGCTTTAAATAAATCACCTACCGGCACGCCCATTACATCACCGAGAATAATTAAAATGATGGATGGTGGAATAATTTGCCCTAAAGTTCCTGAAGCACAAATAACCCCAGCGGCTGTAGGTTGGTGATAATTATTTTTTAACATTACCGGCAAAGAAATGACGCCCATTGCAACCACACTAGCACCGACAACACCCGTTGATGCGGCCAATAAAGCCCCAACAATAATGGTTGAAATAGCAAGACCACCAGGAATAGTGCCGAAAAGTTTTGCTGATGACTCAAGTAAGCGTTCAGCTAAGCCAGTTTTTTGTAAAACTATGCCCATAAATACAAACATAGGAATGGCCATTAAGATGGTATTTTCCATGATGCTCATAATGCGATAGGGCATAAATGCAAATAAATCGACCCCTAAGGTTAATACGCCAACGATTACCGAAATACCAGCAAAGGTGAAAGCGACCGAATAACCGAAAAACAAAAAAACTAAGGCAATAGCAAAAAGAATTAAACCTATCATGATGGTTGTCCTTGCTTGCTTTGAGAAGGGGTGTTCAGTAGTAAAATATTTTTAAGTGTTACGTATAAAATACATAAAAGTAGAAAAGCAGATGAAAATGGAATAATGGAACGAACTATCCAACGATAAGGTAAACCGCCTGGATCTGGACTTCCTTCACCCATTTGAAACGCTTCAAGGGCATAGTCCGAGCCATAATATAAAACAAGCACTGTAATGGGTAAGGCAAAGAAAATAGCGCCCAGTATATTAATGATAGCTTGCGAATGTTCAGACATTTTATCGTAAAAGACATCGACTCTAACGTGACCATCTTCTTTTAAAGTATAACCAATACCAAACATAAACATGGCTGCAAAAAGGTGCCATTCAAGCTCTTGCATACCAATGCTAACGTCATTAAAGAAATAGCGAGAAACAACATCATAGAAAACATTAAGTACCATAAGGATCATTATTATGCTGCAGAGACTACCTACGGCATCAATAATTTTTTTAAATAATTTAAGGATAAACTGCATATATTAAACCTTTATTCAAAGGAGGTGAGAGGTCATGCGTATGATTAAAAATCATGTGAAAAATACGTTATTAGAAGCTAAGTAATACCAATCAGATTAATTAATGGTTCAAATTTTAATGAGGGTAAATTTTCAAGAACAAGGCGCTTGGCTGAGCAATAGCTGGCTATTGGGATTGAAAGCAACGATGTCATCGGATATTTAGACCATTTAAAAAGCTCACTTGGTTAGTCTGATTGGTATAAGGGGCTATCCATGCCCCTAGAATCATTAATTCGAGTTTGAATCAAAGTTGTCTAAATATGCGCGATCTGAAAAGTTTGTCCAAGGACGGATTTGATCTTGATAATCATAAATCGAGTGCAAGATCTTTTTAGTTAGTGGGTCTTTATTGGCAAACTCACTTAACAACTGAGCGTTGGCTGCTTGAATTTTACTCATGACAGCTTTAGGGAATGAACGAATTTTAACGTTAGGGTAATCATCTTGTAATTTAGCTAAGTTCACGCCACTTTCATGCATAGATTGAGCGTACATATCGTATGCTGCTGCTTTCATCGCTACGGTCAAAATATTTTGTAAATCTTCAGGTAACGATTTGAACGCTTTTTCATTTACCATAAACTGCAACTCAGTAGCTGGCTCATGCCAACCCGTGTAGTAAAAAGGTGCAATCTTGTGAAAGCCCATACGCAAATCAAGTGATGGTCCAACCCACTCCAGTGCATCAATGGTATTGCGCTCAAGTGCTGTATATAATTCACCAGAAGGGATATTGGTAGGCTTAGCACCTAATTTCGCTAATACTTCACCCGCAAAACCAGGGATGCGCATTTTCAAACCTTTCAAATCTTCCACGGTATTGATTTCTTTTCTGAACCAACCACCCATTTGATTACCTGTATTACCACCAGGAAATGACATAATTCCGTATTTATCATAAACCTCTTTCATTAGTTCCATACCACCACCATAGTAGAACCATGCGTACTGTTCTGGTGCGGTCATACCAAAAGGCATGGTGGTGAAAAACATAGTATTGAAGTCCTTGCCTTTCCAATAGTACGAAGCAGAATGCCCCATTTGGTATTGGCCTTGTTTAACAAAATCAAATATTCCTAATGCAGACTTATGTTTATTCGATGAATCAATTTGAATAATCAAGCGACCGTTAGACATTTTTTTAACCATTGCGGCCATATTTTTAGTGGCGTCACCAAATATTGGGAAATTAGGACCCCATGTTTCAGCTAATTTCCAGCGGTATTTTTTCCCGTCATCTGCGTTAGCAAACGTAGAAAAACTGATAGCGGTAATTAATGCTAGTTTTAAAATTATTGTTTTCATTTTCCATCCCCATCTTATTAATAAGTCGTTAGACTTGTTTGTGATTATTTTGATAGTTAGAAGAATGACAGGGTTATGCATTACAAAATATTCGTACGAATACCTAACTTGACTAGGTAGTTATACCTAGGTACAACTGGTTATAGCTATCAAGGCTAAAACTTGAAATGATAGGTAAAAATGACGATGATAAAGACTAATAAACGTATGATATTACCCATCAAGCTACTTTTTATTGCAGTTATTCAAGTATTGTTGACCGCACTTATCACTTACATTTTGGTTACTAATGAATATCGAGAATTATCCAACCAGAGTTTAGATACGCTAGAGCACTTTCTTGTTGAACAAAAAAAACAAGAACTTAAAAACTATACGGCGTTGGCAGTATTAGCCGTTGATCATTTATATCAGACGTCAGAACCCGATAATTATGTCGCCAAAAAGTTAGTAACCAACATATTAGATAAAATGACATTCAATGGTGAAGATGGTTATTTCTTTGTTTATGATGATAAAGGTAATGCTATATCACACCCGAAACAGCCTTTTAGAATTGGGAAAAACTGGTGGGATTTGGAGGATGGTAAAGGTAATAAAATTATTCAAATCCTTATTAGTAACGCCAAAGCGGGCGGTGACTTTTATCATTATCCTTGGACTAAACCATCAAATAAAAAAATATCTGAAAAGATAGGTTACTCTGTTTATTTGGAAAAATGGAAATGGATGATAGGTACAGGTGTTTACCTTGATAATGTCAATTTACAATTAAGCCAATTACAGTTTGAAATAGACGAGCACATCAATAAAACCAAAAAGATTATTTTGATTCTTGCTCTTTCTTCTATTTTTGTTATTTTCTTGTTTGGCGTGACCGTAAATTTACGTCAGAAAAAACAAACAGATGAAAAAATTACTGAGCTAGGACAACGCATTGTTAATGTTCAAGAAGATGAAAACAGACATATTGCCCGTGAACTTCACGATGGCATCATTCAAATTTTAGTGTCAATAAAGTTTTCATTAGAAGCAACCAAAATGCACCTTTCAAAAGCGGTACAAGAAGTGCCAAAACCGCTTCAGCACGCAGAGGATAATTTAGTTATCGCTATTGATGAAATTCGTCGGATTTCTCACCATATGCACCCACAAATATTAGATGAACTCGGTTTATCTGCTGCTATTGATACGTTATCGGCCGACTTTTCTGATAGAACTGGTGTAAGTATTGAGGTATTTAAACCCCGAGCAAGAAATTTACTGCCCGACTTTATAAACACTACGCTATATCGAATCGTACAAGAGTCATTAATCAACATTGAAAAACATGCAAAAGCAGAGCATGTGGAAATTAGCTTAAGTTTTGATAAGAACTGGTTAACATTAATCATTGCTGATGATGGTAAAGGATTTGATATAAATTTAGTGAGTGAAATAAATGATTGTGGCATTGGTCTGAGAAACTTAGCAGAACGCGTTGAATACCATTTGGGGGAATTTAGCGTTGTTTCATCATCAAAGGGCACAACCATTACTGCGAAAATTCCGAAATGTAGTTTTGAAAATTACTTTAATCAAACGAGAGTAAAAAACAATGACAATAACGGTGATATTGAGTTCGGCCTATGAGTAACTTAACGCAACCACCAATATTGGTACAAATTGTTGATGATCATCCGATGGTTCAAGGTGGTTTGAAGGCGTGTTTATCTTTCTATGATGACATAGTCATTGTTGGATCAACGGATGATGGGAGTGATGCACTTAATAAAGCAATTGAATTGAAACCTGACGTTATCTTAATGGATATAAGCATGCCTACCATGAATGGTATTGATGCTACCGAGATTATCACCGAGCAATTACCAGAAACAAAAGTATTGATTTTGAGTATGCATAGCAATCCCGAGTTTGTTAAAAGTGCAATTCAGGCTGGTGCTGTGGGGTATTTATTAAAGGATACAACTTCTGAAGAAATTTATTACGCCATTAAAGCGGTAGCGAATGGCAAAACTCATTTTAGTAGCTCTATCGCAAAATTATTATTAGATAATCCTGTTAATACCAATGAAAGTGAAAAACTGACCACCCGAGAACAAGTGGTTTTATCCTATCTTGCCAAAGGTAAAACCAGTAAAGAAATAGCCAAAATTCTCAACATAAGTTTTAGAACGGTAGAAGCCCATAGACGAAACATGAAAACCAAGTTGGGGATCCACTCCTTGGCAAAACTAATTAGTTATGCCGTTAAACACGGCATTATTAAAAATTAAAATCTATCACTGAACTTCATGTAACTGTGCAGGCAATATTTAACTGATTGAAAAATAATGGAATCGCATCTTTATCTGCCGCTCAGATTTTTTAGTTAGTGCTCTCTAAAACTTAGGTACTAAAGCTCAAGTATTTAAGACAATAAGATTCATAAGAAAGGCTAACTAATGCCACAATATAGTCTTTCGCACCGATATAAAATCGTATTACGAATCCATTAATCACGAAGTACTGTTGGACAAGTTATCAAAGTACATTAAAGATATATTAGTGTAAATTTTAATCAGTTATTTATAATCCTATATAGTCCTCTAATTATAGAGTCTTACTGAATATAATTTTCGTACAACCACAATAAGTGCTTTATCGGCTCACCACTAGTAGGGTTTAGTGTTGGCCTTATAGTTCAATCTCAATCACAAGACTGGATTAAATTATGAGCTCAAATGTCGCTGTGCTTAACTTAAAAAAGATCGACTTGTAAAGAAACTTAAAAGTACCTACATCACAAGATCTCAAAAAAATCTCTTATTTATAGACTAAAGCAATTATCAGGCTAATTGTGCCAGCTATTGGCCTTTCCAATATAGCCAGAAATGTCGTCTATTAGCTAGCAGTTGCCCTAAAGAATAACCAATAGCTAATGCCTTTTTAGATACGATAGCTGACCTTATTGAATACATGAATAAGGACTCTTCTGTGCGCTAAGTAAAAGTGTTTAGGGTCTGATTTTAACGTCTGCTTTAGGTATAATTATCATAATACTTAAATAAGGATTCAGCCCTTAATTAGACTATTATACCCTTCATCAAAATCCCTATAAGCAGGCAGAATTGATTAAGTTGACAGTAGCTTTTTCTTTGTTAAAGTGGAATATACCTAAAAATCAATTATTAGCTTAAGCATGCAAAGAGTTGTACTTGTTCTATTAGCCTTGATTCAGTTTTTAGTTGTTGATATTAACGCAGCTGAAATCACATCATTCAAAATCAATACAACCAGTTCAAGTGAAGAAACAAAGTCTTTAATACTGATGAAAGATCTCATCAAAAACTTATATGAACACGCAAATTACAAAGTGGAATTTTCACACACAACCAGGAAGCGAGAGTCTATTTTGCTGCAACAAGGTAAACTAGATGCTGTGTTTTCAAGGTATAGACATATAGGTGATGAAGATCCAAATCTAATTAGATTAGATCCAGAGTTAATCAAGGCTTACGGATTAATTATTTGTCAAAAGATCGAATTTTGTCAGTCCTATCGACATACCACTATTGGTTATCTCCATCAGTTTCAATATGCGAAATTTTTTTGTACAGAACAAAAACTTAATTGTAGAGAATTTAACACAGAGATAAGCCTTTACAGGGCTATGGCTGCAGGTTTTATCGATGTCATGGTGTCATATGACGTCAATTTTAAAATATTAAAAAAAATTAAGTTTGATACTCAAATTTATGTCAAAAAACTAAAGGAATTATCCTTTAACAGCTATCACTACTTGCATATAAAAAATATAAATCACCTTAAACAATTAAGTCATACCTTAACAAAATTGCATCATGAAGGATTTATCAAAAAAAGATTTAAGCGATTTCAAGATGAAAGTTTAT
>MAAB01029699.1_pt1 | contig 23175 bp, 18 predicted proteins | sample 1115991 | NCBI WGS metagenome assembly MAAB01 (sample SAMN04961124, study PRJNA320927) | seawater metagenome | isolation source: sample BD02T18 sea water enriched with oil for 18 days | place: USA:Gulf of Mexico | collected 2013-07-27
ATGGCTGCTTCTACTATTTCTCCAATTGTTGATGGTGCATACCAATCAGGTTGTCACACAGCATCAGTATGGGATAGCAAAGCAAAAGCAAACATTCCTAAACTAATGTCATTCATGAACAAGTTTGGCCTTATCACTGCTCGTGATCCAAAAGGTGAATATCATGCAATGACTGATGTTATTCATAAAGTATTGAATGATATTACTATTGACGACCGCGCTATCATCATTGGTGGTGATTCTCATACACGTATGTCTAAAGGTGTCGCGTTCGGTGCCGATTCAGGTACTGTTGCCATCGCACTTGCGACTGGTGAGTCTGCAATGCCAATTCCAGAGTCTGTAAAAGTTACTTTTAAAGGTAACATGAAAGGTCACATGGATTTCCGTGATGTTGTTCACTCAACTCAAGCGCAAATGCTGAAGCAGTTTGGTGGTGAAAACGTATTCCAAGGTCGTATTATTGAAGTACACATTGGTACATTAATGGCAGACCAAGCGTTTACATTCACTGATTGGTCTGCAGAAATGAAAGCGAAAGCGTCAATCTGTATTTCAAATGATGAAACGCTAATTAAGTCTATCGAGCTCGCACAAAGCCGTATCCAAATCATGATCAACAAGGGTATGGAAAACGAAGCGAAAACACTTAACGGTTTAATCGCATTAGCTGACAAACGTATCGAAGAAATAAAATCAGGCACTAACCCTGCATTAGCACCTGATGATGCAGCTAAGTACTACGCTGAAGTTGTTGTTGATTTAGATGCAATCGAAGAACCTATGATTGCGGATCCTGATGTAAACAATGAAGACGTATCTAAGCGTTATACTCATGATGTTATTCGCCCTGTATCATACTATAGCGACAAACCTGTTGATTTAGGTTTTGTTGGTTCTTGTATGGTGCACAAAGGTGACATGCAAATTGTAGCGCAAATGTTACGTAACCTTGAGAAGCAAAATGGTAGCATCACATTTAATGCACCATTAGTTGTAGCTGCTCCTACGTACAACATTGTTGATGAGCTAAAAGCTGAAGGCGATTGGGAAATCCTTAAAAAGTACGCTGGTTTTGAATTTGATGATGCTGCGCCTAAAAATGCAGCTCGTACTAAATACGAAAACATCTTATATCTGGAACGTCCTGGCTGTAACTTATGTATGGGTAACCAAGAAAAAGCTGAACCAGGTGATACCGTAATTGCTACTTCAACACGTCTATTCCAAGGCCGTGTTGTAGCTGATACCGCTGAGAAAAAAGGTGAGTCACTACTTGGTTCTACACCATTAGTAGTGCTTTCAACAGTGCTTGGTCGCTTCCCTACAATAGAAGAGTACAAGAGCGCAGTAGAAGGCATTGACCTAACTAAGTTCACTCCTCCAACTGAAGAGATGACTACTAAGTTCACTGGTCAAGCTGTACCGGTTAAAATTGTATAGTACGAAGTTGTTACTGAGTAGAGATTCTACTTTAGGAACTAAATAGAATAAATAAAAGGGCTACTTATTGATTAAGTAGCCCTTTTTTTGGTATTAGCATTTAATAAACACGCTATTAGCGAGAGCACTCTATATTTACTGACAATGACGGCATAATAAGGTTTGGAAATGATTGTCTATCGGTAAACTTCTCAATACCTTTTAATACTTCAATTTTAAAACCATAACTCCCACATATTTCATAAGATCGCCTCATCATAAAAGTCGCTAATTTACTAAAGTGTGTATCGGATTTAGGTATCACCTGCAAATGGTATTTATCCTCTGACAGCATGGTTTGTTTAAACTGAATACTGTGATCGAAGTCCCATTGTGCGGCACCATTTTTTGACGTTATGTTGCTACAAGCAGATAAAGCAAAGCATAATGTAGCTAATGTAGCTAATGTAAATAAACGCATTTTAAATCCTTTTTAAAGAGTTTTTTACAGTATAAAGTAGTCGATAGTTATCATCCACAGCATTGCAAAATATGATTCGTTCGAACATAAAAAAACCAGCATAAATGCTGGTTTTTTTGATGAGCTTTAAAGAGTAATTATTTCTTCTTTTTTACCGCTTTTGCATTAGGTAAATCAGTAATTGAACCTTCAAATATTTCAGCAGCTAAGCCGATAGATTCGTTCAATGTTGGGTGAGCATGAATCGTTAATGCTAAATCTTCAGCATCAGCGCCCATTTCTACGGCTAAACAAACTTCACCAAGCATTTCGCCAGCATTAATACCGACAATAGCACCACCTAAAACACGACCCGTTTCTTTTTCGAAGATCATCTTAGTTTTACCTTCAGTACGTGCAGAAGCAATTGCACGACCAGAAGCAGCCCAAGGGAAGTTAGCAACTTCAATGTTTAAGCCTTGTTCTTTCGCTTCGCTTTCAGTAACACCAACCCAAGCCATTTCTGGATCAGTATAGGCAATTGAAGGAATACAACGTGGATCAAATACGTGCTTCTTACCTGAGATAACTTCTGCTGCACAATGAGCTTCATGAACCGCTTTATGCGCAAGCATAGGTTGACCAACAACATCACCAATCGCAAAGATATGTGGAACGTTAGTACGTAGTTCATTCGTTACATTGATAAAGCCACGCTCATCAACATTAACACCCGCTTTGTCGGCAGCAACTAAGTGACCGTTTGGCTTACGGCCAACAGCAACTAAAATTTTGTCGTATCGTACAGGTTCTGCTGGTGCTTTTTTACCTTCAAAAGTAACGTACAAACCGTCAACTTTTGCTTCAACTGCAACAACTTTGGTAGACAACATAATGTTGAACTTTTTCTTGTTGTAGTTAGTGTAAATTTTAACAATGTCTTTATCCGCAGCTGGAACTAATTGATCTGCAAATTCTACAACTGAAACATTTGAACCTAACGCTTTATATACCGTGCCCATTTCTAGACCGATAATACCGCCGCCCAATACAAGCATTTCATCAGGAACGTCATGAAGTTCTAGAGCACCGGTTGAATCAATAACGCGTGGGTCATCATTTGGAATGAAAGGTAAATCAATAACAGAAGAGCCTGCTGCGATAATAGCATTATCAAAAGTAACAGTAGTTTTCTGACCGTCATTGCCTTCAACTTCAATTGATTTATCTGAAGTGAATTTACCATAACCGTAAACCGTAGTTACTTTACGCGCTTTAGACATTCCGCCTAAGCCGCCAGTAAGTTGAGCTACTACGCTGTCTTTCCAGTCACGAATTTTATCTAAATTGATTTCCGGCTTACCAAAGGTAACGCCATGAGATGCCATGGCAGCTGCATCATCAATAACTTTAGCAACATGAAGTAATGCTTTTGATGGGATACAACCAACGTTTAGACAAACGCCACCTAATGTTTTACGGCTTTCAACTAATACTACGTCTAGACCTAAATCTGCTGCACGAAATGCCGCTGAATAACCACCAGGGCCTGAACCTAATACGACTACTTGAGTTTTAATATCGTTACTCATGCTTACCTCAATTTAACTTGTTGTTTTGTAATTTGTCGCGTGACCAATATGATTCTGCAACAAACATAAATTCATTATTGATTTTCTGGGCGGAATTTTACTTAAACTCACACCAAAGTGCCATCTTTAATCACGTCTTCTTTGACCAAAGGTGTAAAAAGTGAGACGCACATTGCATCCACACTTTTTACCACGTCGTCAATCACACGTTCAATTATAAAATCAATTGACGAATATCAGACATTACACTCGCCAGATGCACAGTAAAGCGTGCTGCAAGTGCGCCGTCAATTACACGATGGTCGTACGACATAGATAATGGCAACATAAGTTTAGGCTCAAAGTCTTTACCATTCCACTTAGGTTTCATTTCAGATTTAGAAACACCTAAAATAGCGACCTCTGGTGCATTTACGATAGGTGTAAATGCTGTGCCACCTATGCCACCAAGGCTCGATATTGTAAAACAGCCACCTTGCATATCTGACGCTTTCAATTTGCCGTCACGTGCTTTCATGCTAATTTCTAAAAGCTCACGAGATAACTGATGAATACCTTTTTGGTCAACGTCACGTACTACAGGAACCACTAATCCATTTGGTGTATCAACAGCAACGCCAATGTGAATGTACTTTTTCAGAATCAAGCTTTCACCGTCTTCACTCAAGCTTGAGTTAAACGTTGGAAATTCACGCAAAGCATCAGCCGCGGCTTTTAAAATAAACACTAAAGGTGTAATTTTAAAACCAAGCTTTTTCTTTTCACAAATGACATTTTGCTCTTTACGGAAAGCTTCAACATTAGTGATATCAGCTTCGTCAAATTGAGTAACATGCGGAATAGTTACCCAGTTGCGATGTAAAAATGGACCTGATATTTTCTGAATACGTGTTAGTGGTTTAGTTTCAATTTCACCAAATTTAGAGAAATCGATAACCCGAGCACTAACAACTTGCAAACCGCCTTCGCCAGCTGCAACAGAACTACCTGCATTTGCTTTCGGGCGAGAAAGTTCGTATTTAACGTAAGACTGTACGTCTTCTTTCAAAATACGACCTTTATTACCCGAACCTTTAACCAAGGTCAGATCAACACCATATTCACGCGCAGTACGTCGAATTGATGGCGAAGTATAAATACTCCCTGTTGAAGCCACTTTACCCGCTTGTGGGTGGTGTGGAACAGGCGCTGATTTTACTGCTGGAGCTGGCTTAGCTTTTGGTGCTTCTACAACTTTTTCAGCTATCGGCGCAGCAATAACTTCAACTGGTGCACCGCTAGATGTTTCAAGCTTGATAACAATAGAACCCTGCTTTACTTTGCCGCCAACACTTACAAATACTTCTTTAACAGTACCTGCATGAGACGAAGGAACATCCATGGTTGCTTTGTCTGTTTCTAAGGTGATCAAACCATCTTCTACTTCGATCACATCACCAACATTTACCATGACATCAATAACTTCGACTTCGCCGTCTTCACCAATATCAGGAACAGCAATATCAATGATTTCGTTTGTCGCAGCGACTGAAGCTACAGGAGCTTCAACTTCAACTGATGCTGCAGGTGCTGCCGCTTCAACAGGAGCAGATTCTTCAGTATTTACCGAAGAAGATGTCATTTCAGCAATAACATCACCTTCTTTAATCTTATCACCAACACTGACCAATAATGCAGATAATTTACCCGCAAAAGGTGCCGGAATATCCATTGATGCTTTATCAGTTTCAACAGTAACAATACCTTCGTCTGCTTCGACTGAATCACCAACTGCAAAACATATTTCTATAATTTCAACTTCATCGCCGCCAACATCAGGGACTAGAATTTTTTGACTATCTGACATATTAATTCTCCTCGTCTGATTAAGCGTAAAGTGGGTTAAGTTTTTCAGTATCGATATCAAAGCGTTTAATTGCTTCTGTTACGACTGAACGTTCTATATCACCACGATTAGCTAACTCATATAATGCTGCAACAACGACATAAGCTGCATTCACTTCAAAGTGAGTACGTAAGTTTGCGCGGCTATCACTGCGACCAAAACCATCTGTACCTAAACAGCGGTATTCGGTATCAATGTAAGCACGAACTTGCTCTGAATAATTTTTAATGTAATCAGTTGCCGCAATTGCTGGGCCGTTTTCTTTAGTGATAACGGTAGAAATATAAGCTTGTTTTTGTTCACTTTCTGGGTGAAGCATATTCCAACGAGTTATGTCTTGACCATCACGCGCCAATTCATTGAATGAAGTAACAGAATATACATCACTTGAAATACCGTAATCGGCACTTAAAATTTGTGCTGCTTCACGTACTTTTTCTAAAATAGTACCTGAGCCCATTAACTGCACATTTGCTGTCGATTTTTTCGCAGCGATGCTTTCCAGTTTGTAAATCCCTTTAATGATTTCATCAGCAATATCTTTATTGTCAGGAATTGCAGGATGTTTATAGTTTTCGTTCATCAGTGTTAAGTAGTAAAAAATATTTTCGTTATTTTCATACATACGACGTAAACCATCACGAACGATAACAGCAACTTCATAGCCATAAGTTGGGTCATAAGTTACACAGTTAGGAATTAAACCTGCTTGTACATGAGAATGACCATCCTGATGTTGTAAACCTTCACCGTTCAATGTTGTACGACCGGCTGTAGCGCCCAATAAGAAACCACGAGCTTGGCTATCGCCAGCTGCCCATGCTAAATCACCGACACGTTGGAAACCAAACATTGAATAATAGATATAGAACGGAATCGTTGTTGCGTTACAAGTAGAGTAAGACGTACCCGCAGCAACCCAAGAAGCCATTGCACCTAATTCATTAATACCTTCTTGTAAAACCTGACCCTTTTTATCTTCACGATAATAAGCAACTTGGTCTGCATCTTGAGGGATATATTTCTGACCTTCATTGGCATAAATACCCACTTGGCGAAACAGTCCTTCCATACCAAAAGTACGCGCTTCATCAGGAATAATCGGCACGATACGCTTGCCAATTTTCTTATCTTTTAATAAAGCATTTAAGACCCGAACAAAAGTCATCGTTGAAGAAACTTCACGATCACCAGAGCCCTTTAAAATGGCATCAAAAACTTTAAGTGGTGGAATCTCTAAACTTTCCTCTGCTTGCACACGACGAGCTGGTAGAGAACCACCTAAGGCTTCACGGCGCGCTTTCATGTATTTAAATTCTTCGCTATCTTCAGGGAATCGATAGAAAGGTAAATCAGCAATTTCATCATCGCTAATTGGCATATTAAAACGATTGCGGTAATGTTTAATCGCTTCTACATCCATTTTCTTAACGTTATGGGCAATGTTTAATGCTTCACCTGAAGCGCCTAAACCAAAACCTTTAACGGTTTTAGCTAGAATAACCGTTGGACGACCTTTTGTTTCCATCGCTTTTTTATAAGCTGCGTAAACTTTAACTGGATCATGGCCACCACGGTTTAAGCGATAAATATCTTCGTCTGACATATTAGCGACAAGTGCGGCTGTTTCAGGGTACTTATTAAAGAAGTTTTCACGGGTGTACTTACCACCTTTCGCTTTACAGTTTTGGTATTCACCATCAACTGTTTCTTCCATAAGTTGTAAAAGTTTACCTGAAGTATCACGGGCAATAAGTGCATCCCAGTATGACCCCCAAATGACTTTAACAACTTCCCAGCCAGCGCCTCGGAAAGTACCTTCAAGTTCTTGGATAATTTTTCCATTACCGCGAACAGGACCATCTAAGCGTTGTAGATTACAGTTAATAACGAAAGTTAAATTATCTAAACCTTCACGCGAGGCTAAACCGATAGCCCCTAATGATTCTGGCTCATCTGTTTCACCGTCACCTAAGTAACAGTAAACACGTTGCGCTGAACAATCTTTAATACCGCGATCGGTTAAGTATTTAAGGAAACGTGCAGTGTAAATTGCTTGTAATGGACCTAAGCCCATTGAAACTGTAGGAAACTGCCAGAAATCTTTCATCAAGTGTGGATGTGGGTAAGAAGATAACCCTTTACCGTCACACTCTTGACGAAAGTTGTCCATTTGCGATTCAGTTAAACGCCCTTCCATGAAAGCACGAGCATAAATCCCCGGAGAAATATGGCCTTGAGCGAAAATAAAATCACCACCATCTTTTTCAGAAGCGGCTCTAAAGAAGTGATTAAAACCAACATCGTAAAGCATAGCGGATGATGCGAAACTGCCAATATGTCCACCAAGATCTAAATCTTTCTTAGATGCACGAAGAACCAAAACTAAAGCGTTCCAACGAATTGCTGCACGAATGCGTGCTTCAATGGTTTGGTCGCCTGGCATATTAGGCTCTTGCCCAGGAGGAATAGTATTTACGTAAGCCGTTTTAGCTTCGAACGGTAAATGCGTGCCACTTCGACGAGCGCGGTCAATAAGTTTTTCTAAAATGAAATGTGCGCGATCTGGACCTTCATTTTCCAGAATAGAATCCATAGATTCCAACCATTCCTGGGTTTCCAATGAATCTAAATCAATCTTCGGGAGCTCAGACATAATTACTTAGTCTCCAATAGTTAGTGAGTGTATAAAAGTTAAATTTGTGTGCTTAAAGATAGTCAATATTCGTCTATTTACATGTATTGATTATCGTTAAGCGGTTATTTTATTAATCTTATTTTTCTGCTTAATAATCACTGCGTTGCATTCTGCGCATTGATCTTTCCATGCGACTATTTTCTTGTGTCATTTTCAACAGTATTTCTTCAATAAAAGCGAGGTGACGATGGCTTGCCCCCCAAGCTTTCTGCGGTTGCCCACTAATAATCGCGTCTAGTAAGCGTTTTCTAAATTCGGCCATTTGTGCAAATATATCGGGTCGCTTAGCTAAAACTGTTAAATTTTGTTCAATATTATCAATCAACAAGCTCGACATACTGCGTGCTAAATGCAAAGTCACCGCATTGTGAGATGCCGCACAAATGGCAAGGTAAAAATCAAATATCGCCTCAGCTTCTAAACGTAAATCATTCTCTAACTGGGCAGTACCAATGTTTTCATGTTTCTTTTGTATCTCAGAAAAATCTGCTTCTGTACCACGCATCGCCGCGTAATACGACGACATACCTTCGATACCATGACGAAACTCTAATAAGTCAAATTGTGATTCATTACTTTGCGACATCAGCTCAAACAGTGGATCAGACAAACCCGATAATATTTTATCGCTAACAAACGTTCCACCACCTTGTCGACGATTGACTAAACCTTTTGCTTCAAGTTTTTGAATGGCTTCACGTAATGAAGGACGTGAAACATCAAACTGCTTTGCTAACTCTCGTTCTGGAGGTAACTTTTCTCCAGCTTGCAAGCTACCTTCAAGGATTAAGGCTTCTAGCTGACGCAAAATTACATCTGACAACTTTGCTTGCTTAACGGGTTTTTGTATACCTGACAATGTCATAAAAAAAAATTCGGCCCATAGTTCTATTGGCGTATAGCCAATTCACTTGCTTAATATGTATAAATATCACTTAAACAAACATTAAAAACAAAAGGTAAATTGGTATTACCAATTGAAAAAGTGGTGTAAAAATACCAAAAAAACGTAATTTTGTAAAGAGAAGATAGTTGAGATTGGTTTATTTGCCAAGCTTTATTTTAGAGCTTGGACTTAAAACGAGTGTTTAAATAATCGCTTTTACTCTAGTATTATTCAGGGAGATAGTTAATTAAAAAAACTTTACGGACAAAAACAAGACGGCAGAGCCGCCTATATATGTATGGTTAATAAAGTTCCGACAATAACAAGTGATAAACTAGTTTAAAATTCCAGTAAGAATTAAAACCGAAATAACCGCTAAACATAACAATAAGGTTCTTTTAGCCAATCTCACCAATAAACAAGGCTCTGCAGTACAGTCATCGGGATCTATCATGAAATCCTCAGACTTTTGCGCCACAGTAACCAATAACTCATTTGGTGGTTTATTTACATCAAATAAGTTTTCTAACCATAACGGCATTGCCTTTGAAAAGTGTCCAACCAGCATATAACCAAAAGCAACAATACGAACAGGTAACCAATCAACCCAAAATAGAATATCCTGTAATAAAGGTGTCTTATCTTTTATTGGCTCTTCAGTTTCATTTGAGTTTTCATCCACCTCAAGGTTTTCATGTTCAAGTTTAACGGGTGCTTCATTCATTGTGACTAATAAGCGATAAAATAATGCACCGGCGGCTCCAAACACGACAAAGAAAATCATAATCGCAATAAAGTAGCGGTAGTTTAACCACACCAGTAACTGACCAAAGCTCATAGGTGTACTACTAGTATCTTGCAGTAATTGGCTATGATGTAATTCACAGGTAGTTGGTTCACCACGAAAAGCTGACATCAAATAATCTTTGTAACATTGCCTTGTTTTTACACAGCCAAAACAAACAATTAAAATTAATGTTGAGAAGATTAAATAAAGTAAACCGTCATCGACTAACTCTAAAAGCAGATGACAAGCAATAACAGGAATAGTGATAAAAATAACCTGTAATACGATTGACTCTCTAGCTGCGTTCATCAATTTTGATTTCTTGAATAAGCTCAAATAAGCAAGAAAATAAGTCTTAAATTGCCATGCAGATGAAGATAAATAACGTTCGGCGGCTAAAGCAATAAGTAAACTAATAAGGCTCATGAATATTTCCTAATTTGATAAACGATTTTTAAATGATTATATACCCGTTTTTATTGAAGTAATACACATTAACTAGAGTTTAAACAATCAGTAAAGTACTGCCAATTAAATGCTTTACCTGGGTCTGTTTTTCTTTGTGGGGCAATATCACTGTGTCCTGTGATATTATTTTTTATCTCAGGATAGTGTCTTTGCAGCGATTTAGTTAAATCTGATAAAGTTCGATATTGCTCCGTTGAATAAGCAATATCATCGGTGCCCTCTAATTCTATGCCAATAGAAAAAGCATTACAATTTTCTTGCCCTTGGTATGACGATACCCCCGCATGCCAAGCTTTATCATCGAATGAAACATATTGTATGACCTTACCTTCTCTAGTAATTAAACAATGGGCTGAAACTTTTAGTTGTGCAATTTCTTCAAAATAGGGATGTGCTTTGGTATCTAATCTCCCTAAGAAAAAATCAGTAATGTAACCACCACCAAACTGCGCGGGCGGTAAGGATATATTATGGACAACTAATAAATAAACAGATTGTTCTTCATCACGCGAGCTAAAATGGGGTGATTTTTGCTGTTCTTCATCAACTAACCAACCGTTTAATATCGGCATTAAATTTTTATGAGCCTTTGATAATTTGTTTTTAATGTCTTTCGTCATACAATAACAATAATATTCAATTTTCAAGATTAGTAACTAGAGTATGACTGAATTTGATCCGACAAACAAAATGGCAAAGATATTTATTTGGTTAGCATGGTTTATTGCATTAGCTTTACTGGTATTTTTCTTTCAAGATATATTAGATAAACAATGGAACCCTAACGAGGATCCACAAATGAGCTTGAGTACTCAAGGCAAAGCAGAAGTACGATTACAGCAAAACCGCCAAGGGCATTATGTCGTACAAGGTGCTATTAATGAAACGCCAGTAATATTTCTCCTCGATACAGGCGCCACTCAAGTATCAATTCCCGCACATATTGCCGAGAAATTACAGCTTAAAAGCTATGCTGCTTCGCAAGTAAATACGGCAAACGGTCGTACGACAGTTTATCAAACCAAGCTACAACAGCTGAGTATTGGTAATATTTATTTATATGATGTAGCCGCGCACATCAACCCAAGCATGCAATCAAATGAAATTCTATTGGGCATGAGTGCCTTAAAAAGGGTAGAATTCAGCCAAGTGGGTAAGCAGCTTATTTTACGCGAGCAATAGCTAACGTATCCAATAACTATTTATATTATCATTCAAAACAAGAGACCAAAATTCAATGCTTTCTGTGCAACTTCAACACGACATTAAAAAAACAGTAACTTGGGCATTATGTGAAGACTTAGGCGTTGATAATGCTGATGCATTAAAAAACAGCCAAGATATTACCGCACAATTAATTCCTGCACAAAACATCGCTGTTGCCAATATTATTACCCGTGAAAACTGTATTATTTGTGGCGTTGCTTGGGTCAATGAGGTTTTTGCTCAACTTGACGCTATTTACAATACACAAACTAAGATCACTTGGTTCGTTAATGATGGTGAAAGTGTTAAAGCAAATAGCACCTTGTTTGAATTATCAGGCAATGCTCGAATATTGTTAACTGGCGAACGAACTGCGCTGAACTTTCTTCAATCTCTTTCAGGTACTGCAACGTTAACTAGTACTTATGTTAAGGAGTTATCGGAAAGTAACACTAAATTACTTGATACTCGCAAAACGTTGCCGGGTTTACGTAGCGCACAAAAATATGCCGTTAAATGCGGTGGTGGTGTCAATCATCGCATCGGATTATTTGATGCGTTTTTAATTAAAGAAAACCATATTGCCGCTTGTGGTGGTATTGAAAAAGCCATCAACACAGCAAGAAAGAACCATCCGGATAAAACCGTTGAAGTAGAAGTGGAAAGTTTAAACGAGCTTAACCAAGCACTTAACGCTGGTAGCGATATCATAATGCTCGATAATTTTAGCCACGAAATGATTGAACAAGCCGTGATCACCACAGCTGAAATTTCAAAAGGTAAAACCAAGTTAGAAGTGTCTGGCAATATGACCATAGATACCTTAAAAAGTTACGCCAAAGCGGGCGTAGATTTTATTTCAGTCGGCGCATTGACCAAACATGTTAAAGCAATAGATTTATCCATGCGTTTTGCTTAATAAAACGACAAACTGTATTTTAACTTACATAACATTTCAGTTAAAAAGTTGTTATTTATTAACCGCTTTTTAACTAAATTAACGAAAAACACAAAAAAATCAAAAAAAAGTGTCACAAAATTTTACATTTCCTGATTTATGTCGCAATATGAAATCAGCCCCCGTAATTATGTATGGATATACCTATTATGAAAAACGTAAAATCTTTAAATCGTCAATCTTTAAATAAAGCAAAGGGTTTTACCCTTATTGAATTAATGATCGTTGTTGCGATTATTGGTATTTTAGCAGCAGTAGCATTACCTGCTTACCAATCTTACACAACGAAAGCAAAATACACTGAAGTTGTATTAGCAAGTTCTTCGTATAAAACAGCTATTGAAGTTTGTGCACAAGTAGAAGGCACACTACTCATAGCAACTTGTGGCCACAGTTTAGGCGGCATTCCTGCTGCTGCTGGAGCATCTGGCATAATAACTTCTGTTACGATTACTGCTGGTGCAACAGACGCTACTATGGCAGTGGTTACAGTCGTGCCTGTAGCTGGCGGTGGTATTGCTGCGACCGATACTTATGTATTAACCGGTACGCTTGCCAGTAATAAAGTAACATGGACAGATAACTGTACTACCCTTTGTTAATAAATCATAAATAAAGAAAACCCAAAAAGCTCCTATTTAAGGAGCTTTTTTTATATCTAGATTTTATCATTTCTTCTTTATATCAGACTTTATCAACTCTTCTTTATGACTAAACTTAAAAATGCGTTAAGCTATACTAATAGTTAAGATTACTAGTAATTACATTGTATTACCCGACAACGAAAAGGCATCCATGAAAGGTCATCATCAACAATCGAGTGTTTTATCCGCACTAACTAAAAATGATATTGTATCCGTTGATATGGTTGACAGCATCAGTGCAGATTTTATTCGACAGTCAAAACCTTTTATTCGCTTTCTTGTTGAGGATAAAAGTATTGATGCAGACAGCATTGCGACCATACTTTCTAGAAGCTTTGGTTACCCATTAATTGATCTCAACACCTTTGATAGCGCGATGTTGCCTGAAGGTATTCGTAATGAAAAACTTATTCGTAAACATAATGCTCTGCCGTTGTTTTTACGCGGCAAAGTTTTATTTGTTGCCATGTCGGACCCAACAAATTTAGATGCTTTAGAAGAGATTCAATTTAATACGGGATTCCCTACCGAACTAGTATTAACTAACGAGCAAAGCTTATTTAAATTTATTGATAAAATTCTTGAAGAAGAAAGTGACGCACTAGATATTAGTGATATTGATGCAGAAGAACTATCAGGTATCGATGTCCAAGAAGAGCGTAAAGAAGATGAAGTGGCAACGGGTGAAAAAGAAGATGCTCCCATTGTTGTTTACATTAATAAAATTTTACTCGATGCCATAAGAAAAGGTGCATCGGATTTGCATTTTGAACCCTACGAAAAATCATACCGCATTCGTTTCCGAGTAGATGGCATTTTAACTGAAATGGCGAAGCCTCCGGTGTCATTATCGTCTCGTATGGCGGCGCGTTTAAAAGTAATGTCTAAACTCGATATTGCTGAACGACGAGTGCCACAAGATGGCCGTATAAAATTAGCCTTATCAAAGAAAAAATCTATCGACTTTCGTGTTTCTACCCTACCCACCATGTGGGGTGAAAAAATTGTAATGCGTATTCTCGACTCATCTAGCGCTATGTTAGGTATCGAAATGCTGGGTTACGAGCCTGCCCAAAAACAAATTTATATGGAAGCTCTAGAGCAACCTCAAGGCATGATATTAGTAACAGGGCCAACAGGTTCAGGTAAAACCGTATCACTTTATACAGGGTTAAATATTCTTAATACCGCTGAGCGTAATATCTCAACGGCAGAAGATCCCGTAGAAATAAATTTAGAAGGTATCAACCAAGTTCAAATAAATAACCGTGCCGGCTTAACCTTCCCCAATGCATTACGTTCTTTTCTTCGTCAAGATCCTGATATTGTGATGGTTGGTGAAATTCGCGATCTTGAAACTGCAGAAATAGCGATAAAAGCGGCGCAAACCGGTCATTTAGTTTTATCAACATTGCATACGAATTCTGCAGCTGAAACGCTAACCCGTTTATTAAATATGGGTGTACCTTCTTATAATGTAGCCAGTTCGGTTAGTATTATTATTGCCCAACGACTTGCTCGACGTTTATGTAACCGATGTAAAGTTGAAGATGAAGTCCCCCGGGCTGAACTCGAAAAACAGGGATTTACCCCAATTCAAATGACCGACATAAAATTATTTAAACCTGTGGGTTGTGATCAATGTACCGGCGGCTATAAAGGTCGTGTCGGTGTTTATGAAGTGATAAAGATAAGTCCTGAAATGTCATCTATTATCATGGGAGGCGGCAACTCTCTTGATATTGCAAAGCAATGTCAAATTGAAGGCTACAACAATTTAAGGCAATCAGGCCTAGAAAAAGCAAGCCAAGGTGTAACCAGCTTAGCAGAAATAAACCGAGTAACTACAGCATAATGTATTTCACACTAATACTAGTTTAATTAAGTATATGGTCTTCTTGTCTGCAGTAACTTAATGAAATTGTTATAACTACTTTTTTAATAGATGTTTACTAGTATTAAGATAATAAAATAAGTTTAACTTTCAAGAGCAAGGTGATAAATGGCGGTATCAAGCACTACAAAAAGAAATATTCCCCAGGCTAAAGCTCTTGACGTTTTTATTTGGCATGGGGTTAATCGCAAAGGAAAGAAGATTTCCGGCGAGCTTTCAGCAACCAGTATGCTTGAGCTAAAAGCTCAATTACGCAAACAAGGCATCACGCCAGTAAAAGTAAAAAAGAAGCCTAAGTCACTGTTTGGTTCGAAGGATAAAAAAATAACCCCTGCTGACATTGCTATTGTTACCCGTCAAATTGCCACTATGTTAGGCGCTGGTGTACCTTTGGTTCAAACCGTTGAAATGATTGGTAAGGGCCATAATAATGGCAACATGCAAAAATTGTTAGGAGATATCAGTAATAAACTACAGTCGGGTATTCCTTTGTCTGAATGTTTACGAGACCATCCTGGCCATTTTGATGATCTCTATTGCGATTTGGTCAACTCTGGTGAACAATCAGGAGCACTTGAAACCATCTATGACCGTATAGCTACCTACAAAGAAAAAGCAGAAGCACTAAAATCAAAAATTAAAAAAGCGATGACATACCCTATTTCGGTATTAGTTATTGCTTTGATCGTCACCTCAATCTTACTTATTTTCGTCGTTCCCGTTTTTCAAGAGATATTCGCCAGTTTTGGCGCTGAATTACCTGCATTTACTTTAATGGTTATTGGTATTTCTGAGTTCATGCAAGCTTATTGGTATCTGGGCTTAGCGGGAATGATGGCCTTTGGATATTTTTTCAAAAAAGCTCACTTAAATAGTCAAAATTTCCGTGATAGCGTCGATCGAAAAATACTTAAGTTGCCCGTGATTGGGGACTTACTCGAAAAAGCAGCCGTCGCACGTTACGCCAGAACCCTTTCCACGACGTTTGCCGCGGGTGTGCCATTGCCTGATGCATTAGAATCAGCCGCTGGCGCTTCAGGCAATGCTGTCTTTCGTGATGCTATCTTAGAAATTAGAGCTGAAGTATCTTCTGGTATGCAAATGAATTTGGCTATGCGTAACTGCAATATATTTCCTGATATGGTCGTTCAGATGGTTGCTATAGGTGAAGAGTCCGGTGCCGTTGATGATATGTTAGCTAAAGTTGCGACTATATACGAACAACAAGTTGATGACGCCGTCGACTCTCTCACAAGTTTATTAGAGCCGATGATTATGGCAGTATTAGGTGTAGTTATTGGTGGACTCATCATCGCAATGTATTTACCCATATTTCAAATCGGTCAAATCGTCTAACCTATAGTATTTTTAACTTCATATACATTACAACAATAATAATAAAAGGTTTTATCTTGGAACAATTTATACATTTATTAGAAAGTAACTCGCTCTTTTTTTATGGCTTTGTTTTTGTTTTATCTTTAATGATAGGCAGTTTTTTAAATGTCGTTATTTATCGTTTTCCTAAAATGATGGAGCAAGGTTGGTATCAAGAATGCCGAGAGTTTTTAGCCGACGAACTAAAAGAGACACCTGCAAAAGATAGTAGCCCTTTAACACTATCAACACCCGACTCAACTTGTCCACACTGTCAGCATAAAATCAGATTTTATGAGAACATACCTGTTTTAAGTTGGTTAATCCTCAGGGGTAAATGTAGCCAATGTAAACAGTCAATTTCAGCGCGTTATCCTTTAGTAGAAATCAGCACTGCACTCCTAAGTTTACTTGTCGCACAGCACTTTGGGGTTACTTCTCTTACTTGTTATGCCCTACTGTTGACTTGGGGATTAATTGCATTAACCATGATCGACTTTGATCATATGTTGCTACCAGACCAAATCGTATTACCTCTTCTATGGTTAGGCTTGTTCGTTAATTTAAATAATAGCATTGTGCCCCTTGAAGATGCTGTCATTGGGGCTATTGCTGGCTATAGCAGTTTATATATCGTTTTTTGGTTGTTTAAATTAGCAACGGGCAAAGAAGGTATGGGTTTTGGTGACTTTAAATTGTTCGCTTTATTTGGCGCATGGGTAGGCTGGCAATTATTACCTCTATTAATTTTAATGGCTTCTGTTGTTGGTGCATTTATTGGTATTAGTTTAATGCTGTTTAAAGGCCATCAAAAAGGTCAAGCAATTCCATTCGGCCCTTATTTAGCCATTGCAGGTTGGATCACGCTTTTATGGGGTGAAAACATCTGGTCATGGTATTTACTGCAAATATTATAAGAAATTAATAATCATGAATAAATTAAACAAAGTTGTCATCGGTTTAACCGGCGGTATAGGAAGCGGTAAATCTACCATCACTGATATGTTTGCTGATTTAGGTATCGATGTTGTTGATGCGGATATTGTAGCTCGAGAGGTCGTTGCGCCTAAGAGTGAAGCGTTAAAGCAAATATCGATACATTTCGGTGAAAAATTTATTCAGTCTGATGGTCATCTGAACAGAGCACTATTACGTAACCAAGTATTTAGTAACCAACAAGATAAAACTTGGCTAAATAACTTACTGCACCCTTTAATCCGTCAGCGTATGCTCAAAAAAATTGAATTAAGTACATCATGCTACTGCCTCTTTGTAGCTCCATTGCTCATCGAGAATAACTTACAAGATATCGTTCAGCGTATTATCGTTATTGATATTACTGAAGCAGAACAAATTCAACGTACCGTTCTACGAGATAGCAGTTCAAGTGATGAAATTCAGCGTATTATTGCCAGTCAAATTTCACGATCAGAACGTCTACATCATGCTGATGATATTATTGATAACAGTAAAAAAGATTTATTCGAAGTTAGTAAACAAGTCATAAAACTAGATAAAATGTATCGAAAATTAGCCCTTAAATAATATAAATGTCCTAAAAACATACTTTTTAGTAAAAAAATTCGCCATTTTGCTCTTCTGTCGTTAGTATAGAAAATTATCTCCTAAAACTCATTGATGCCAAGAAGTTAATGACAAAAATTTTATATGAGCATCCCCTCAATGAGAGGATACGCAATTATCTAAAACTTGAGCATTTGTTTGCTCAAGCGCATGATTGTTTGCAACGTAAAATTTCTGTCAGCCATCAAGTCTTTTTTAATGCCCTATTTGCAATCATTGATACTTTAGAACGGAATGATGTTCGTGGTGATTTGATAAAGGACCTCGAAAAATTAGAACAAAACTTGGTTGTGTGGTCGCAAGCGCCCGAAATTGATGCCAGTATTTTAGAAGATAACTTACAGCAAACGGTAAGCCTTGTTTGCCAGTTAAAAAGAAACACCCCTGTTTGGGCACAGTTAAAAAATGATAAATTTCTGTCGACATTAAAGCAACGCTTTGCCATGCAAGGTGGCAGTTCAAGTTTTGATTTACCACAGCTACATTTTTGGCTGCACCAAGACAGTGAATTACTTGCCGAAGATGTACAAGGTTGGTTGGCATTGTTAGAGCAAATTCAAGATGCATTAAATTTAGTTTTAAAATTTATTCGCCAGCGCTCTAGTTTTGAAGAAATAGAAACGGAAAGTGGTTTTTATCAAGATTCAGGTGAAGGCATATTATTGCTGCGGATAAAAGTTGCAAAAGATTTGCCTTACTACCCGAGTGTAAGTGGTAATCGATTCCGCTACTCTATCCGTTTTATGTCACCTTGTGAAATTAGTGGGCGACAATATTCCAATCAAGCAACCTCTTTTGAGTTAGCTCGCTGTTAGTGTTTTTTCCTTTTCTTTTGTATAATCCCTACATCAAAATATTATTTATAAGTTTTTATTATGACCTTAAAAGTTTCCTGCCCTACCTGTAAAAAAGATGTCATTTGGCAACCAGAAAGTAAGTTTCGCCCTTTTTGCAGTAAACGTTGTCAGTTAATTGATATTGGAGAATGGGCTGATGAAGGGCACAAAATTAGTCAGCCATTGCAAGGTGACGTACAGATGACTGAAGAAATGCTTGATGCTTTGGAAGGTGAGTTTTTACAGAATAATAAATTTTTTGTAGAACCCGAGTGATTTTTGGTTATTTATCTTTTAACTTGTCAATAATTGCTCTATTCGCTTCAGGAAAATCTAACCCATCGAGCTCAGCGAGTGAAAACCACGCAGACTCTTGCCCTTCTTGGGCAATAGGCTCTTGTTGGAAATGATCAACCAAGTACACATCCAAATGTACTTTTTTATCACCATAATCATGGTTTATCTCAATCAGTGGTTGGCAAGATAGAACATCTATTGCAATTTCTTCTTTAAGCTCTCTATGAAGCGCTTGTGCGGCGCTTTCATCATTTTCCACCTTACCACCAGGGAATTCCCATTTCCCCCCTTGATGAGCGTCATTAAGGCGCTTAGTTAAAAAATACTGCTGTTCTCGAATAATAACTCCAACGGCGACATGAACAACTTTAGTCATTTGAATAACCTTTCTTATTTTTAATTATTATAAAACATAAACGCCAGTCAATGACTGGCGTTTATTAAAATTCCAAAGCAAAATTGCACTTAATTATTGGAGTATGGTTATCTCAGTTGAATGCCCCCAATAATACAATGTGCAATTAACTTAATTTACCATGACACTGTTTGTATTTTTTACCAGAACCACATGGACAAGGTTCATTACGACCAACACGTGGTAAACCTGGTTGCTCTGCTGCGCCACTAGCTGCTTCATGTGTATACTCTTTAGGTACATCTTCCGCTTTACGATGTTGCTCTTCAACAGCTTCAACATCAGATTCTGCTCGGATTTGAACTTTACTTAAAATACTAACAACGTCATATTTTAAACTTTCGAGTAATTCACCAAATAATTCAAATGATTCACGTTTAAATTCTTGTTTAGGGTTTTTCTGAGCATAACCGCGCAGATGTATACCTTGGCGTAAATGGTCCATTGCCGCTAAATGTTCTTTCCAATGCGAATCTAAGCTTTGTAACATAACCGCTTTTTCGAATTGACGAAGTACATCTTCACCCACTTGCTCTTCTTTCTCAGAGTAAGCGCTTTCCACTGTTGTTAGTATCTTTTCACGTAGCGTTTCTTCGTGCAATTTACGGTCTTCTTCAAGCCATTTAGCTACGGGCAATTCTAACGTTAATTCACCTTTGAGACGTTCTTCAAGTCCAGGGATGTCCCACATTTCTTCAAGGGATTGTTGAGGAATATGCTGATTAATAATGCCGGTAACAACATCTGTACGTATATTTTTGATGACTTCTGCAATATCAGCTTCATCCATCAATTCATTACGTTGTTCGTAAATTACTTGACGTTGGTCGTTAGAAACATCGTCAAATTCTAATAACTGCTTACGAATATCAAAGTTACGACCTTCAACTTTACGTTGGGCGTTTTCGATACTACGAGTCACCCAAGGGTGTTCAATGGCTTCACCATGTTCCATGCCTAATTTACGCATCATGCCTGAAATACGTTCTGAAGCAAAAATACGCATCAAACCATCTTCCATTGATAAATAAAAGCGTGTAGAACCTGCGTCACCTTGACGGCCCGAACGACCACGTAGTTGGTTATCGATACGACGTGATTCATGCCGTTCTGTAGCTACAATATGTAAACCGCCTAACTCAAGCACTTTATCGTGCTGTATTTTCCATTCTTCTTTCGCTTTAGCGATATTATCTTCAGTTGGATTTTTTAATTTAGCTGTTATAGCATCAAAATTACCGCCTAATACGATATCTGTGCCACGACCGGCCATATTAGTAGCAATAGTTACAGCACCAACTTTACCTGCGTCGGCTACAATCTCGGCCTCTTGCTGGTGAAATTTAGCATTCAAAACTTTATGTTTTATTTTTGCTTTCTTTAGGAAATCTGATAAAAACTCAGATGTTTCAATACTGATAGTACCAACAAGAACGGGTTGTCCACGTTCAACACAATCTTTGATATCGTCAAGAATTGCTTCAAACTTTTCTTCACCCGTTAGGTAAATTAGGTCAGGCATATCTTTACGAATCATCGGTTGATTCGTTGGAATAACAACAGTTTCTAATCCATATATATGATTAAATTCAAATGCTTCAGTATCTGCTGTACCTGTCATTCCCGAAAGTTTTTCATAAATACGAAAGAAGTTCTGGAAAGTAATAGAGGCTAAAGTCTGGTTTTCATTTTGAATATTTACACCTTCTTTCGCTTCAACAGCTTGATGTAAACCTTCAGACCAACGACGGCCTTCCATCGTACGACCCGTGTGCTCATCGACAATGACAATTTCTTCATCTTTAACAATATAATCAACATCTTTTTGAAAAAGTTTATGCGCACGTAATGCCGCCATAACATGATGAAGTAAAGTTATATTTGAAGCTGAGAATAACGAATCACCGTCTTGAATTAGACCTTTTTCATTCATGATCTCTTCGATACGTATTTGACCAAGCTCTGTTAAATATATTTGCTTAGATTTTTCATCGATGGTGTAATCGCCGGTACTTTCTTCGCCTTCTTTATCTTCTTCAGCTTGCTGCTCTAATGTTGGAACAACTACGTTGATTTGGCGATATAGCTCCGAACTATCTTCTGCTTGACCTGAAATAATCAATGGCGTTCTCGCCTCATCAATTAAAATAGAGTCAACTTCATCGATAACGGCAAAGTTCAAAGGCTTTTGCGTACGTTCTTCTGGTGAAAACGCCATATTATCGCGTAAATAGTCAAAGCCAAATTCGTTATTAGTACCGTAGGTAACATCAGAATTATAAGCGGCTTGTTTCTCTTGTGCCGATAGGCCGGCAATATTACAGCCAACTGTCATGTCTAAAAATTCAAATAAGGGACGACACCAATCAGCATCACGAGTGGCAAGGTAATCATTCACGGTAATTACGTGCACGCCTTTCCCTGTTAAGCCATTTAGATATGATGGTAACGTTGCTGTTAAGGTTTTACCTTCACCAGTACGCATTTCGGCAATTTTACCGTCGTTTAATACCATGCCACCGATCATTTGCACGTCAAAATGACGCATACCAAAGACACGTTTACTGGCTTCACGTACTACAGCAAAAGCCTCAGGTAAGATACTTGTCAGTGATTCTTCTTTGGCTAAACGCTCTTTAAATTCTGCGGTTTTTGCTTTTAGTTCTTCGTCAGAAAGAGCTTCAATTACAGGCTCTAAGGCATTTATCTTTAAAACTTCTTTATTCATTTGTTTTAATAATCGGTCATTACGACTACCAAACATTGATCTCATTAACTTTACAAACATCTTGTTAAACCATATTGCTGTTAGAAGAAATTCTTCCGCTGAAAATAACGTGGCTGGATATTAGCCACAAAAATTGTTTTATTTTGCTTTTCTATATACGAACTTAATTGGATCTATTTGTGCATTATTACGTAAAATCTCGTAATGAACATGAGGTCCTGTTGAACGACCAGTACTGCCCATACGCGCAATAACTTGACCTTTACTAACCACTTCTCCTACTTTTACTAATAATTTTTTATTGTGACCATAACGCGTTTTTAACCCCTTACCGTGATTAATCTCGATAAGTTGTCCATAACCATAACGATCACTTGCCCAAGTGACAACACCTGAGGCGGTTGAAACAATGGCAGCATCTTCTTTGCCGGCAAAGTCTAAACCTTTATGTACTGCTGGTTTCCCACTAAATGGGTCTTTACGCACACCGTAGTATGAAGAAAGCCACCCTTTAGTTATTGGTCGACCAGACAAGTAGCTCGTATTCTCTATATGGTGACCTAAAGTAACAGATTCAAGCGTTACTAACTGATTTTCTTCATGTCGTAAACTTTCTTCCAAAATAGAGATTTCAATTAACATCTCTGCTAGCGATTTTTTATTGCTTGTTTGACTTTGTAACATGGGACCACCAGCAGGTGGTAATTGCTGAAAGTTAAATTCATTTTCAGGAATCGAGGCTTCATTAGCCAGACGATCGCCTAAAGCATTTAAACGTAGAACTTGGCTTTGCAGTTCAGCTAACTTCATGGTAAGTGCCGTTAATTGCTGTTCACTCATTTTCTCTGTTTGTGCATTGATATCAGTTGATGATGTTAATGCATACGGTGCTGCTTGAGGGATCTCGTCAGCAGAAAAGACTAAATGCATAACAAATCCAGAAATAAGTGCAAAAAATAGGATCGCCGACAACCAATGTAACTTATTTAGTGTCATTGAAAATCTAACGTTTTTTCCACGGTATAGTAGTGTTAAACT
>MAAB01029700.1_pt1 | contig 23165 bp, 15 predicted proteins | sample 1115991 | NCBI WGS metagenome assembly MAAB01 (sample SAMN04961124, study PRJNA320927) | seawater metagenome | isolation source: sample BD02T18 sea water enriched with oil for 18 days | place: USA:Gulf of Mexico | collected 2013-07-27
AGCTTAAGCTGCCAAGGAGAATATATTATGGGAAATCCAACTGGATTTATCAACGTAGGTCGTGCCTTGCCAACTGAACGTAACGCAGGTGAACGTTTAATTGATTGGCTTGAAGTCTATGACGAAATACCACAAACAGATGTAGAGAAACAAGCTTCTCGCTGTATGGATTGTGGTGTACCTTTTTGTCAGTCGGCAAAATCAGAATTTGCACCTGCCGTTGCAGGTTGTCCGGTGAATAATGTTATTCCTGAATGGAATGACTTGATTTATCGCGGTCGTTGGAAAGATGCAATAGAGTTATTGCATAAAACCAATAACTTCCCTGAATTTACTGGGCGTGTGTGCCCAGCACCTTGTGAAGGTGCTTGTGTATTAGGTATCAATGCTGATCCTGTGGCTATTAAGTTGCACGAAAAAGAAATTATTGATCATGCCTTTAAGGAAGGTTGGGTGGTTGCTCAACCACCAACATCACGTACCGGTAAAAATGTTGCTGTAATTGGCTCTGGACCTGCGGGTCTTGCTGCAGCTGCACAACTTAACAAAGCTGGCCATATGGTTACTGTCTATGAACGCGCCGATCGTATCGGTGGTTTGTTAATGTACGGTATTCCAAATATGAAACTGCAAAAAGAATTAGTACAACGTCGTGTTGATATTTTAGCGGAAGAAGGCATTGTATTTGTTACTAACACTGAAGTAGGTAAAGACGTTAGTGTTGAACAGCTAGAAACTGACTTTGATGCCGTCGTGTTATGTATTGGCGCCACTGTACCACGTGACTTACCTGTTGAAGGCCGTGAACTTAACGGTGTTCATTTTGCTATGGACTTTTTGAAAGCAAATACTAAGAGCTTACTTGATAGCGAACATAAAGATGGCCAGTTCATTAATGCACAAGGCAAGAATGTTGTGGTTATTGGTGGCGGTGATACGGGTACCGATTGTATTGGTACTTCATTACGTCATCAATGTAGCAGCGCAATTCAGCTAGAAATCATGCCACGTCCACCAGAAAAGCGTGAAGAGAATAGCAATCCTTGGCCACAATGGCCAAAACGTTTACTAGTTGATTATGGTCAAAAAGAAGCAATTGAAATTCAAGGTCAAGATCCACGTCAATATTTAGTGATGACTAAGAAAATTGAGAGTGACGAGCAAGGTAATGTTAAAGCGGTTCACACTGTAGATATTACTTGGGAAGTAAATGATAAAGGTCAAATGTTTCCACAAGAAATTGCAGGTAGTGAAAAAGTGCTTCCAGCTGACATCGTACTTATCGCAATGGGCTTTATGGGTCCTGAAGGTGGTTTGGTTGAGCAGTTTGGTCTTGAGCAAGATAATCGCTCTAATATCGCTGCAGAGTACGATAAGTTTGCTACGAGCAAAGAAGGCGTGTTCGCTGCAGGTGATGGCCGCCGTGGTCAAAGCTTGATTGTTTGGGCAATTGATGAAGGTCGTCGTTGTGCTCGTGAAGTTGACAGCTTCCTTATGGGTAAAAGTTACTTACCTTAAGCTATGAGCGCTGACAGCTTCTTTTATTAAAGCTGGTAAAAATAAAAAGTCCTGCCGTATTGATTATGGTGGGACTTTTTTTATCGTGTATGCACTTAGCACAGAGATTTGTTTGTATAAGTTTATGTGAAAAATATTCTAAAGATATTACTTATTGAAAAGATAGGCGATATTTTAGAGTCTTATGTTTTATCTCAACTTTTACTCGTTTGATGTAGACTAAAGTGTTAGCCACTGAATCAGTACCTTTTATCGAAAGTGTTTATACTATCACCATACTCTAATTGATTTTGTTAAATGTATAAAATTTATCCGGTGAGTTATGCAGAGAAGTTGCTAATCTTCTTTTCTGTTTAACTATTGGTTAAGATTTTAATAAGGACCTTATGAATTTACTCAATAATTTAGTATTTAAACAAAAGTTAATTTTACTTGTGTTAATACCTCTTTTGGCCACACTATTTTTTAGTTTGAGCCATTTAAATGCACTAACTTCAAAACAAGAGCAACTTGAAGAAATTCAAGACTTAATTACATTAACGGTTGCTAATAATGCACTTGTTCATGAGTTACAAAAAGAACGTGGCGCTACGGCTGTATTTATTGGCAGTAAAGGGCAAAGGTTTTCACACGAATTAGAAGCGCAACGTAAACTTACTAATAAGGCTCATGAAAACCTCAGTGCAGAGTTAAGTGACTTCCACTCGGATAATGACAAGGTTAATAACATTCTCTCATCGATTAAAAGTGGCTTGCTCGAGTTAGCAGGCGTTAGAGAGCGCTCAGATGACCTTTCAATTCCATTAAGTCAGGCTATTGGTTATTACACCGCTCAAAATAAGCAAATGCTAAGCTTAACAGGCTTCTTTTCAGTCATAAGTCCAACAGAAACTGTCAGTACTGCTATTGCGTATTATGCTCTTTTAGAAGCTAAAGAACGGGCAGGAATTGAACGTGCAGTTGCTAGTGGTGGTTTCGCAAAAGACGCCTTCTCGCAAAATGCCTTCCAAAAGTTTACTAGCTTAGTGGCGTTACAAAATAGTTATTTAGAACAGTTTACTGCTAAAGCATCTTTAGACACGGTAAATGCTTATAAAAAAACGTTATATAATGCTGATGTAGTTGAAGTTAACCGAATGAGAGAAGTGGCGGTATCTATTGGCCAAACTGGACCATTTAACCTGGATGCAACGGAATGGTTTAATAGTGCGACTGGCCGGATAAATTTACTAAAAGATATTGAAAACTTAGTCGCTAATGAGTTCATTGTAGACATTAATAAACTCCTTAGTGTCGCGAGTACCAATGTTACTGTAGATTTGATTGTTATTATTGCAACTTTTATCCTCACTATATTTATTGTTTACGTTATTTTAGTTAATTTAATTAAGCAGTTGAATGAAATTTCTATAACCATGGAAAAAGTAACTGAACAGAATGATTTATCAATAGAAGCAGGTGTTTTTAGTTCGGATGAGTTAGGTAATATTGCTAAGGGATTAAATAAAACACTCGGTACCTTTTCTCAAGCGATCTCAGAAATAAAAACGAGCAGCGTTTCTCTTACTGCATCGGCACAACAATCCTCTGTTATTGTTGATAACAATGTCGATAGTCTTCAGCAGCAGCGAGATGAAACCGCGCAAGTGGCTACAGCAATAGAGGAAATGTCAGCTACAGTACAAGAAGTCTCTCGCAATGCCAATGAGGCCATGTCATCGACACATCAAGTTAATACTCAGGCAATAGAGAGTCAGACTGTTGTAGGGAATTCATTAGAAGCCATTAATAATTTAGCATCAGAAGTTTCTGAAATAGGTCTACTTATCTCTGGGTTGCATGCAACCACATCGAATATATCAAATGTCATTGATGTTATTAAAGGTATTGCTGATCAAACTAACTTACTTGCCCTAAATGCAGCGATAGAAGCAGCAAGGGCAGGAGAGCAAGGCAGAGGTTTTGCTGTCGTTGCCGATGAAGTTAGAACCTTAGCTCAACGTACTCAAGATTCAACTATTGAAATTGAAGAAATTATCAATCAATTGCAAAGTGAAGCAAGTAACGCCAATACTATGGTAACAGGTACCCAAAAGCGTGCTGATGAAAGTATTGATGGTGCTCATCAAATCGAATTATCACTGACAAGTATTGTAACGGCGGTCTCAGATATAAACCTGATGATAGAACAAATTGCCACCGCAGCAGAAGAGCAAGTTAGTGTTACAGAAGAAATCAATAAAAATGTCAATGATATTGATAAAAAGTCTTCTGAAATTACGTCAGGAGCACAAGATGTTTCATTGGCGGCTAGTGAGCAAGTTGAAATTGCAAATAACCTTGAAAAGTTGGCTGCTAAGTTTGTGGTATAACGGGTCTTCCCTTTATCGTTTATATTTTATTACTACGTGTAATGAGCTGCGGAAACATAAGTGTTATTGGCATATAAATGATAAGCATCAACAAGGCTATATTCATTTATTGGAAAATAAAATCAAGTATGTTATAAGTGTTTTTAGGATTTTATTTATTAATAACAAAGAATTAAGTTTATTTTATGCGAACGGACTCTACCGGCAATATCCCATTTATCTTGGGGGTCACTGGGCATCGTGATTTATTCACATCAACTGACAATTCACCTGAGGTGGTTAAAAAACAAGTAAAACAAGCCCTCATTTCATGGCAAAAACGATTAGGACCAGATACTCCGATTTGGATATTATCGGGCTTAGCTGAGGGCGCTGATTTACTGGTAGCAGAAACGGTTTTAGAACTGCAAAGTGAAGGTGAAAATATACTCTTACTTGCTTGTTTGCCTATGCCAGAACCCGCATTCAGAAAAGATTTTGTTACCGAAGAAGAATTATCTGGTTATGTAGACATTATTGAGCGTATAACAAATAGTAAGAATAGGCTTTTTGAGCTCAAAAACCCACTATCAGCGAAAGAATTTGATACCGCCATTAATGACAGAGAGTTTGGCGTTCTTCGCTCTGCTCTATACTTAAATCAAAGTTTATTTATAGCTAAGTATTGTAATGTTTTATTGGCCCTGTGGGACGGGCATGAAAGTAAAGGTCCAGGTGGTACTGCCGATGCAGTTCAATACAAACTTGGTAATACTCCTTCTTGGCCAGAAAATATTATTGTAGATGAAAATCTCTTACCAGCTTCTGATTTTGATGGTCAAGTAAGCGGAATTGTTCACCATATCATTGTTACTCGAAAAACAGACTCACCGAAACTGGCAGAATTAACTGAATTCACTTCAATAGAGGCTGGTATCGGTAAACTCTATTCGTCGGTCGGTCAAAGCAAGAGTAAAAATATATTAAATGATCTCATCGTGCATGAATTTCAATTGATGCTAGATGAAATGACGTTTTATAACCAAATAGCAAAAAATCACACGAGTGAATCAAGCGAGCACAATGATAACCTTTTCAGCACAGGTGCCATTTTTGAAAAGGCGGATTCGATTGCTATTGCGAATCAATCTAAATATAGGAATAACGTCAAGGCATTTTTTACCATCATTACGCCTGGTTTTATTGCTTATGAGCTTGCCGGTAACTACATTGACCAATTGAGTAGCGTATACATCCTTCTGGTTGTGTTATTTGCTATGTTAGGGAGTTGGTTGCTTATTAAGCATGTGAAAAAAAATGATCATAAATGGCAATATCAACTAGCGAGAGGGGTTGCTGAAACAATTCGCATTAGAGAGTTTCTAAATATTGCCAACGTAGAGCCAACAGCAGAACCTTTAATTCCTAGGCGATTTCGTGAGAACTTACCCCTGTTAAACCATGTAATACAACTGACAGAAATTCAATGGTGGGATAAAAACTATCTAAGTAGTCCTGAGTCGATTAAAAATATTTGGCTAGATGAGCAGATTAAATTTTTAGATAGCCGGCTTGTGTTATCTGCTAATTCCTTTAGTGAATTATTATATAAACGGCCTCGTTATGCGGCTCATTTATGCAGTAAATCCGCCTCGTTTAGTTTTTATACTGCTGTCGTTTTTGGTGTTATTTTACTCTTAAATTTGAGTGCGTTTTATTTTGCTGGCTTTGACTTCTTCAGTTCATTAAATGGCGCACTAATGTACATAGTGCAGTATGGATTAATGCTAGCGGGTATTGTTGTGCTATGGAGTGAAATCGCTGGTTACGAGTCTACTTCGTTAGGTTATAACAGCCTGAAAACACTGTACGAGCGAGCAACAATATTGTTTGAAGAAACACCGGACAGAAGCAGTAAAAAAATGTTACTTGAGTTAGCCAAAGAAGCCGTTTATGAGCACGTTACATGGACCCGTTCAGAAATGGCTAGTGATTTGAAAGAAAAATAAAAATTTGTATTTAAGCAGTAAGGGAAACTAATTATGACCACAGAGAAAGTAAGCTTTTATCAAACACTTACTGATGATGAAATTGCCAAAGAGATTGTAAGGGAAGAGCGTTTAGATAATAAATACAGATTAGAATGGGGTGTTGATTCAAGTTTTACTATTTACTGTGACGATGAAGATGAACAGAAAACCTATACCCGACATCTTGAGTCTATTATTGGTGTTTTACCGCTAAAGCATCCTAAAAATGAAGGCTGCTTTGTCAGTATAGGCTTAGAGAATAGCTTACAAATATCCTTAAATCAGGGACCTCACCTGAAAACATTGACCGGGCATGATGAAAGGGTTCTTGGTTTAATCGAGCTTGATGATGGCAACTTGGTCTCTGCTAGCACTGATGGTTTTCTTCGTTTCTGGAATACTAAAAATGGTCAAATGATCAGTGAAATTGAAACATCACTAGAATCGTTAGAACAAGTTAAATTCTTTCTTTATCACGATATTGTGGCAATTAAAGAAGCGAACTCTGTGAGTATTTGGACTTTCTCGGGTGAGCAAGTCGTTCAGCTTGAAGGTCAAAAAAAGCAACTGCAAGCTGCTCATCGATTATCATCGGGTAATTGGTTGATTTGGACAGAAAATACTAAGCCAACTCTATGGACAAAAGAAGGAAAATTAATTAAATCGTTTTCTTTTTCATTCCCTGTGTTTGGAGCGTATTGTGAACTTGAGTCGAGGCAACTGCTAATTAAGCGTAGTGATTCGATCATTTCACTCTTTGATGAAAATGGCGCGTTGGAAAGTGAATACCAAAATAACAAAGATGTTGTCGAGTTATTTGATCAATTAGCTAAGGGACTTCGAGAAACGGAGCAGTTTATCAGTAAAAACCCAGATGTTAGCTACTTTCAGCATGCAAGAAACCTTCTGGCCTCAAAAAAGAGTTTTTTTTGTGCCCACCATGAACTAGAAAAACAAGCCTTAGATTTTAAGAATAATACATCTGAGCAGAAAGTCTGGAACTTCTTTAGCCGGCCAATATTTGAAAAAATCAAAACGGCATTAAAGTCGGTGATTAAAACGGCTCGAACGAAAGAAAAAGAACTCTTAAAACTGATTGAAGAGGGAGAGAGTAGAAAAGCGCGTTATTTCTCCAAAAAAGCTACATTTGGCACCATGGCTTGGATTTTCTTTGTCATTTCAGCTGTTGCTGTAGGCGCGGGTTGGTTTTTATTACAACAACCCGATTTACTTGAGTCTATGGTGTCTGAGAACAGAGAGCTATTGAGAATTGCTCAACAAAAACCGGACATTCTTGCTTATATTCCTGCGGTACTATTAGCTGTTTTTTGGCTGTTATTTTGGTCTAAATCACGCAAGCACAATAAAAACGCTAAACGTGAAGTGAATAATTTGACCGTGCTCAATGTGTTATTACCAGGGTATTACCAACTGATTGATAATATTAAGAGCTATCGAAAAAAATTAACCAGTCAAATACCTGTTTTACAGGAAGATAGTAGAGACCTTTATCAAGGGCAGTTTATTCAAACTCACATTGATGGATTGATCAATGGTAAAATACAAGAATTAGCGATGAATGAATGTGGTTTAGATAAAGGTGATATTATCTATAAAAATCAAGAGCCTATCATTCTTCCCACCTTTAGTTTAATTCAAGATAAAGAGAGACGCTCTCAAGTTGCGAGTAAACTGGTATTTGAAAATGAATATTCATTCTGGCCAGTAAAAGGCGGTACGCTAGTGAGTGCTGTGCAATTTATCCAGTACACTTTTTTAACCAAAGATAAAATTGATGTATTCACCACGTATTACGACTTTATAACCAACAAAGCGGTCGGTAAAGAAGCGAATGCTTTTTATTACAAAGACGTTACCAATATTGCGAAAAAAGAAGTTGATCGTGACGACTTTTGGGAAGATGAAAACAAAGATATCTCAGCAACTGAAATTGTTTTATCAGTTGCCAGTGGAGAAAAAATTCGTTTAACAATTCTAAATGAAGAAAGTTTGTCAAAAATACACCAAGAGACTAAAGATGTTGAAACAATTAGTCCTGAAATGTTGATGAAAAAATTAGAAGATGAACGGGCCAGCATTGAAGAAGATGACGACTTATCTGAAGAAGAAAAACAAGATGAGTTGAGAGTCGTTGATGGTCGTATCGCTGAAGCGAAAACGAGTTTATTTGAGTTAGATTCTAGCCAAACAAGTAATAAAGCTGATGAAGCTATTAAGAATATTCGTAATCAGTTACAGCAGCACAAAAAGGAAAGTTAATGAGCAAAGTATTTATCAGTTATAGCTCATCTGATAGACCGGCGGTAATACTATTGAAAGAGGCTTTAGAGCAACTTTCGTATGATGTTTGGTTTGATCAAGATGCTATTTTACCTGGTGGTTATTATGCCAAGGATATTGCTACGGCGCTAAAGGATGTTGATGTTTTTGTGTTGATGACAAGCGCCAATTCAATTGGGGATAAAGCAAATAATATAACTGGCTCTAGTGAAGTGGCTAAAGAAGTGGTTTTAGCACAAAGTTCTCCAGCGGTTATCATTCCTGTTAAGTTAGATGATTGCTGGATGGAAACAACCACTCATGATGAGTTTACTTATTTATTAGCTCGAACTCAGTGGCTTGATGCTGGTTATTGTAATTCATCGTCAGACTTCATGGATGTTGCCCAACGAATTGATAGTGCTTTAGTTTCCGGTAACTTTAAGTTCAATCATGATACAACACTTGACGAGATTGATAAGTTATTAAAAGCAGGCTTATTTAGCCAAGCAAGATCTCGGATGAATGCGAATACATTCCCTGATATTGCGAGTGATCGAGTTGTTTTAATCAATGCAATACTTACACTGTCAGAACAGCCTATATCAAGCCTGAGTAAGATAAAGGTTGATAACTTAGTACGAGATCTTGTTCAGATTCGTAATGAAAGCATCAGACCAGCAGCCCTCTATTTACAGGGGGCGTTGTCAACCTTTTATTACCAAATGAATGCTGTCTATGATCCGACCGGTGGATTAGCCTCCTTGAAAAGAGAAGCCGCTGAACTTGGTCGTTTGAAAGCTAAATATGTGATGTCTATTGCCCATTTATTACCAACTACTAACCAATACTCTTTGCAGTGGGCTAAGTAACGCTAAACGTGATCATGGCTAATCATGCTATTTAGCCTTGCGCGGTAAGGTAGTTATTTAGGTATGAGTTATATCTTGATAGAGGTGTTAAGTTATTTAAAGGGCTTATTAAGCCCTTTATAAAGTTTTGTTACGCTAGATAAAGGAAAGTATCAGATGGCAATGCAACTCTTAGCGATGAAAGTAAGACTGTGTTTAATGGAAGGGTAACTCTCTAGATAAAAACGATAATAGGGGCAATTTATTACGCCAATATCCTAGTATACCAGCCACCAAAGAATGGCTAAGAATAAGATATTGTAAATAGGCAATATAGGCGAGCCTAGTTTGTGGTATTGTTTTTTACGTTTATCCAAGTGATGTGAAGAGTAATGTGAATATATTCTTAATACTATTAATCAAAATTTTCCCACTATACATCAACGTTGGTTTAGGCTTCTTTGCTACAAAGTATTTGGATGTTCAAAGGCACAGTATCGCTGCTCTGCTTATTTATATCATAGGTCCTATTGTTGTCTTATCAGCAACCATGAGCGTAGAAATCAATGTAAGTGTTGCCTTTTTACCTATTTTTTTATATATCTTCGGTTCTATTATTGCTTTTGTCACTTTGTTTCTTTTTGGAAAGAACTGGAATGATCCAACGGGAAACATTTTAGCTTTTTCAAGTGGAACCGGAAATACTGGTTATTTTGGTATTCCTCTCGCGTTGATTTTTTTCGATACAAACTTAGCAAATATTTATATTTTCACCGTTTTAGCTTCGCTCTTATATGAAAATACCACAGGGTTTTATGTCACGGCAAAAGGAAATTTCACTGCTAAACAAAGTATAATAAAGATAATGAAACTGCCTATTTTACATGCATTTATTATCGGAATTACTTTGAATATTATGGGAGTAAAATTACCTGAAGAATTGACGTTTTACTCTGATCAATTCAAAAGTGCTTATGGTATTCTTGGCATGATGATGTTGGGTATGGGACTTCATGGCTTTAATAAAAATGAAGACTTAGATGCTAAATTTATAAAAATCTCTTTCATTATCAAGTTTATTTTTTGGCCCGCTGCCATTTTGGCACTTATTTATCTAGATAAAACATTGATTCAATTGCTCAATGACGATTTATACAAAGTACTGATCCTGTTTTCTATTGTACCACTTGCTGGGAATACCGTCTCACTGGCCGTATTGTTAAATGCAAAACCAGAGAAGGCGAGTTTGTCTGTCTTTTTAAGTACTGTGGTCTCAATTTTATTCATCCCATTAGCGCTTTATTTATACGGCGGCTTTTAATGTGCTTCTATTGTTAGATGCTTATTGTGCTTGTAAGAACTTAGCTTTTAATTTATTGATAAATAATCGTAAAATTAGCGGTAATTGTTGCTGATAAGAATGCACGGCGTATACATTCCTCGCCTCGCCTAAATAATCAGGAAGTATGCGCTGTAAGGCACCTGACTGTAATTCATTTTTAATAAATATTGAGGGTATTAAACAGATACCAGCACCGGTTACCGCGCTATTGATTGCACTGGTTGAAGTATTCATTTTTAAGTATTTTAAACTATCAAAGCTGATTACATTCTCCCCATCTTTCGTTAAGACAAAATTACCCTGCCAAGGCAGCATGATTAGCGTTTGCAGTGATAAGTTTTGCTCATTAATTTCAGTTTGCTTAGCCAAATATCTTGGTGAAGCGACTAGCACACTTTCTAATTCACCGATCAGTATCGCATGATAGGAGCTGTCTTTTTGAGGGCCGACAGAAATGGCGACATCAAGCTGATGTTTAAGTATATCTAAACGTTCATCAGTAAAGATAAGCTCTGGGGTAAGCTTAGGGTATTCATTGCATAACGCTGTGATAATGGGAGTGACTAAGGAAGCTTCAAAAGCATGTGGAGCCGTTATTGCTATCCGTCCTGCTGGTGCTGTCACATTTTCGTGTATTTCATCTAACGTTACGGTTAATAATTCAAGTAATTGCTCACTTCTTTTAGCAATCAGCTGGCCTGTGGGCGTTAAGTTTAATGTTCGGGTACTTCTATTGAGTAAACGCACGCCTAAGGCTTGTTCAAGCTGACTCACGTATTGACTAATTGCTGATTTTGTATGCCCTAGACTATAAGCTGCTTCTGTAAATGAGCCTTGTTTAAGCACTTCATCAAATACTAACATTTGGTAAGCTAAACGTTTTTGTTCACTTTTATTGAACATTGTTTTCATCTTTTGGGTAATTATTAATTTTTAGAATAACAATAAAATGGTGCTTCTGAAATAACTAAGAGATAAAAAATGAATCAAATAACATTAAACACTATTAGAAATAACGTTATGCAAGCTAGCGCCGAGTGGATCTCTGATTTCAATCAAGGCAATGTTCAGTCATGTATTAACCGCTACTTACCCAGTGCAATAATGCAAGTTCATCCCTTTGGAAAGTTTACGTCAACAGAAGCTATTGCTGGCTTTTGGTCTGAGTTTGCCAAAAGTAATCCCAGTGATTTAGTTTACCGAAATATAGACATTAAAGTATTGAGTGAAGGGCAAGCAATTCTGTCAGCAAATTGGTCTATGAACATTGCTAGTGGTTTTATTAGCAAAGAGTTGTGGACAAGGGCAGAAGATGATCAGTGGTACCTTGAAGAAGACGACTTTACCGTTTTAGCCCAGCACACAACGTCAGCTCCTGACAAAAGAACTGCTTTAGTGCTGGTTGACCTACAAAATGATTATTTTAGCGGCGGACGTTTTGAACTCGAGAATACTGATTTAGCTGCTAAACAAGCCAGTCAGTTACTAGCACATTTTAGACAAAATGAAATGCCGGTTATTCATATACAACATCTATTTAAAGAGGCTGATGCTACCTTTTTTGCTGCCAATACGGCAGGTGCTGATATTGAAAAAAGAGTTCAACCGGCTGAAAATGAGCCTGTCATTATAAAACATCACATAGACAGCTTTATTGAGACAACACTGGAACAAACGTTGGTTGAGTTGGCTATTGATAATCTTGTTATTGTTGGTGCAATGGCACAAGCGTGCGTGCAAACTATCTGTCGAAGCGCGGTCAATAAAGGTTATAAATGTCAGGTAATCTCAGATGCCATTGCTGCGCCTAAATTAGACTATAAGCAACATACTTTTTCTGGCGAACAGCTGGTTGCTGCTAATTTAATTTCATTATCGTTCGGTGGCGCTGATATCATTGAGGCAACTGAGTGGTTACAAAATAATAGTTAAGTCATCTGTTAAAGAGCAATAAAAGTAGTTGTTTGATTGAAAATCTTCACTGCTTTTATTGATGTTTAAATACTGTTATCTGCCTTATGTGTAGTGATTCAAGGAAACAAGTGGTGAAGGCTAACGTGTGAATAAGGCCTTTTTTGTTTTGATAACTCTGAATAGAAAATAATACCAACCGCTCATCACAACACAGTAATGCTCCTCTACACTTCACCTAGTTATGTCCCACAATTGCGACTCCGTATATTCGATACTGTGTCGTAATTGATACACTGCATTAATGATTAAATACTTAATGTAAAATAAAATCATTAACTATCAACTGGTTATTTTTTATTTTGCCTCTGGCACAAGACTTGTAATAAATAACTCACCTTCTTTACGCATATAAGATGAATTATGGATATACAAAGAAAAGTGAATCCAAAACCGCTTTGGAAAAAATATGGAGTTGTTTTACTTGTGCTAGCTCTATTAATAGGTACTTATTCATTAAAGAATATTTTAGGGAATGCTTCTTATTTTATTGAAAGAAGCGCTGTGGTGATTGCCAAAGTAGAGCAAGGTGATTTTCGAGTGAATGTGCGGGCAACAGGTGTTTTAAAACCGCTTAATATTCGTTGGGTATCTTCACAAGTTTCAGGTAGAGCAGAGCAAGTTTTTGTGAAAGCTGGCGCTCAGGTGAATAAAGGTGATGTTCTGGTCAAATTATCTAACCCTGAATTACATCGTAATTTAGAAAAGGCGCGTTGGGAGCTTGAAGCAAAAAAGGCTGAAAGTCATGTTGCCTTTGTGATGTTAGAGTCTCAGATGGTTGATTTAGAAAATTCAGTGTTGTCCGCAAAATATAGCTATCAATCAGCGAAACTAAAACTTGATGCAGAAACCGCGCTCTTGGCACAGGGAAATGCGACAGTCTCGGCGCTCGAATATCAACGAAGCCAGCTAACCGTTAAGCAACAAATGCAATATTGGCACGCCCAGCAACAAAAAGCTAAAAAAATGAAAGCAAATATGGCAGCAACAAAAATTTCTCAAAAAGCCAGAATTGGTTTAGTTGAAAATAATTATCAGCGGGTGAAAGAGCAGGTTGCTGCATTGCAAGTGAGATCTTCAACCTCTGGTGTCGTGCAGCAAGTCTCACTAGAGCTCGGTGAGCGGGCACAAGTAGGGGATAGCGTTGCTTTAGTGGCCGATCAAAAAACCTTGTTTGCTGAATTACAGGTACAAGAAGTTAGAGTAAGAGATATAGCGTTAGGTCAGTTGGTGACTATTGATACTCGCACCAGTGAAATTATTGGTGAAGTGATGCGTATCGACCCTGCGGTAAAAGCTGGCATGGTGTTAATTGATGTCAAACTAATCAGTGAGCTACCAGCAGAAGCTCGTCCGGAATTAACTGTGGATGGTTTAATTGCCATTAGTAATATAGAAAATGCTTTGTACGTTAAACGCCCTGTTTATGCGCCTAAACATAGCAAAGTCGGTTTGTATAAATTGACTCAAGATCAGCAGTTTGCCAGTAAACACTCGGTTGGTTTAGGGCAGAGCTCAGTAAATAAAATTCAAATTATTGAAGGTTTGATGGTTGGAGATGAAATTATTGTTTCAGATACCTCAAGCTGGCAAGAACACCAAGAAATTAAGCTTAATTGAGGCTTTACAACCAATAATACTCAATAAATAGTGACACAAAGTACACTCGTTAAAAGTGAAAATTAGTAACAAGCAATTTGCTGATTTGAGATGGGAATAATTATGACAGCACTTATCACCTTAAAAAATATTAGTAAAACATTCTTAACCGAAGAAATAGAAACGCGGGCAATAAATACTATTAACCTAACGATTAATAAGGGGGAATACCTCTCTCTCAGTGGTCAGTCAGGTTGTGGTAAATCGACTTTGCTTTCCTTATTAGGATTATTAGATGCGCCGAGTTCAGGACATTACCATTTAGCAGGGAGTGATGTTTCTGCGTTAACACGAGATCAAAGAGCAAAAATACGCAGCGAGCAAATAGGCTTTGTTTTTCAATCTTTTAATTTAATTTCAGATCTTACGGTATTTGAAAATGTTATGTTGCCGTTGACATATCAAAGTGGAAAATCCAAAAAAGTCATTGAAGCGAAAGTGGATGAGGTCTTAGCAAAAGTAGAAATGGGGCATCGTAAAAATCATTACCCTTCACAGTTATCTGGTGGACAACAACAGCGTGTTGCTGTCGCTAGAGCTTTAGTGAATGATCCTGCAATTATCCTTGCCGATGAACCGACAGGTAACTTAGACTCAAAAAATGCGGAGGCAGTCTTACAACTCTTCGATCACCTTCATCAGGATGGTGCAACAATTTGCATGGTAACTCATGATCCCTCGTCAGCGAAAAGAGCGAGTCGTTGTTTGGAGATGTTTGATGGACAATTGATTAAAGATAATCACAACAATCAACACAAAGCGACTATTAAACCAGCTGAATTGGCTGCTAGCTAAATCTGAGGAGAAGTACTATGTCGATGTTAATAGATATTAAATATGCTTTTCGTTTGTTATTTAAAGCACCTAAATTTACTGCGATGACGTTAGGTGTATTAGTCGGTGGATTATCGATTAGCTTATACACCTTTTCATTTTTATACACTATGGTTTATAAACCTCTGCCAATACCTGAAGCACAAACGGCAAAAGCAATTACCGTCAAATTTGACGGTAATTATAATTTAATCACTGGGTATGAATTTAACAATGTTAGAGAGAGTGTAACCAGCTTTTCCGAGTTTGGTGTTTATGATAATCGAAGTATTCGATTGTCTGTTGAAGAGTCGGGCAAAGATATTTCAGGCAGTTATGTTCAGAGCGGTTTTTTTGAATTCAGTCGCACAAAGCCCATTTTAGGTCGAACGATACAAGCCCAAGACACCAAAGTAGGTGCTGCACCAGTAGCATTAATTAGCTATGAAGTATGGCAGTCTGAACTTAATGGCGATGAAGAGGTTTTATCAAAATCACTGATGCTAAACGGTGTGATTACTGATGTGATTGGCGTTATGCCAGCAGGATATTTGTTTCCAAATACTTCAAAAGTTTGGTTACCTTTGTCTGATAGCGTATTCAATACAGCGGCACCGCTTAGTGAAAGTTATCATGCTTATGGCCGACTTAACCTTGATACGACTATTGAGCAAGCTGAGTTAGAGTTAGGTCAAGCTATCAATCAAGTTTACCAGCAAAATGTTAAGTTATATAACATGCCTGAATTTGACAAAGGCGCCAAGCTGATGTCATTTCAATCAGCACAAACCAATGGGCAAGGCGGCATTGTTTTTGTCTTTTTAAATGGTATTTCATGGTTAATTTTATTACTTGCTTGTATCAATGTCGGTAATTTATTGCTCGCTCGTACTATCGAACGACAAAAAGAAACAGCTATTCGTGCTGCACTGGGGGCAACCACTGCTCGCTTGGTTAGTCAGTTAATGTGGGAAGGCATCATCATTTCAAGCGTTGGTGGTGTTCTGTCATTACTATTAGTGGGCGCTGCGTTAGATTATACCGAAATTGCTTTTCATTCTTGGATTCCTGGCGGAGGTTCATTTTGGTGGCATTGGGGCATGGATTTAGAGACCTTGTTAATGGGAATAGCCTTTATTTTTGTTACTATATTATTATCAGCATTTTTACCTGCATGGCGATCTGCGAGGCAAGATATTAATGCCACATTAAGAGATGGTACTCGCGGTGCACAAAGTAAAAAAGCAGGAAGAATCTCTCGAATATTAGTTACCAGTCAAGTTTTTCTAGTGGCTACATTAATGTTAATTGGCTCTGTTTCCGCTTATATATCACATAAGTTTATTAACCTAGAAATGGGGGATAACTATACTGATGTGATGTCAGCAAGGATGACTATTCCGGAAAGTAAATATCCTGAGCCAGAACAGCAATTGGCATTATTTCAATTGCTGAAAGAAAAGATGGAGCAGCATTCGAATGTTGTTGGTGTTGTAGCAAACGACTGGCGGCCTCAATTGACGGTGACTCTCGAAGGAAGAGATTATGCCTCGGAAGAGAGTAAACCTAAAATTGATACAATTACCGTTATTGGCGACACCTCAACGGTTGGTATTAACTTAGTTGCAGGCAGACAATTTACTCACCTTGATAAGTTGGGCAATCGTAAAACAGCGATGATAAGTCAATCTATGGCTAAGCGCTATTGGCCTGGTGAATCACCTTTAGAAAAAAGCTTTCAGGTCAAAATTGATAATAAAAATGAAAAAGTGTTTGTTGTTGGTGTCGTTACCGACCGGTTAAACCCGTCGACTATGTTTAGCCGGTTAGATAGCGCCGATGAAGTGTATTTATCAGGCTTGCAGTTTATTAGTAGCTTTCAAATTGTTTATTATCGAATTTTACCCACAACACAAAATGCAGAAGAAATTTTTTATCAAGCCATGTTTGATACCGATCGCTCTATTGAAATGACATACTCTGTGCAATTAGCGAGTAAAAATCGTCATATGATGCGCGACTCTATGGGCTTAATGTCTAATGTAACTTTTGCTACTGGCTTTTTTGCGCTCTTGTTAGCTATGGTAGGCATTTATGGTCTAACAGCAAATTCAGTGGCTCAACGTACCCATGAAGTCGGTATTAGGCGTGCGGTTGGTGCGAGTGATAAAAATATTACCCAGATGTTTTTAAAGCAAGGCGCTCGTCAATTAATTATCGGTTTAGGTTTGGCTGTAATATTATTTGCTTTAATTTCTTTTGGTTTTCACAAGTTTACTGAAGAAATTTTTCCGGTATATCTCTACTTCGTTATTGCTACAACGGTTGTGACAGCATTATCCGTTATTGTAATGTTGGCTATATTTGCACCCACTAAACGCGCCGTTAAAATGGAGCCGAGTATGGCGTTACGTTACGAATAAAATTATGCTCTTGGTGCACACCTATAATACTGGGTGTGCTCAAACGTCCAGAGCCACGCATCTTCAAGTGGCTTGGCTATAGTCATCTAATTCTTGTTCATTTTCTCGATATTACTTAAAGTGACTATATAACCTTGGTAACTTAACTCTATATGAATAAATGCTTGTGAATAAAAAAATATTAATTGCCGATGATGATATTAATATCATTGCTAGTTTAAAATTTGTTTTAGCTGATGAAGGCTATGATATTGTGGCGGTCACAACACCACAAGCGGCGTTAGAGAATTTAAAAACTCAAAGTATCGATTTGATTCTACTTGACATGAATTTTCAGCAAGACACGACCTCAGGGGCAGAAGGCGTTCAATTGGTTGAAGCAATATCGATGCTTGAACTTAATATTCCTATTATCGTGATGACGGGGTGGGCGACAATTGATATTGCCGTTGAAGCAATGCAAGCTGGCGCAAAAGACTTCATTCAGAAACCGTGGAAAAATGAACGTATGCTCAGCGCAATTGATAATCAATTAGCGTTGGCTAAATCAGATAAAAAAGCACAACGGCTCAGTCAGCAAAACCAATTACTAACCTCACAAGCTCACCCTGACAGTCGTGCAGGTATCATTGCACAGTCTCAAACAATGCAAGAATTATTAGCAACACTTGATGACTTAGCCCAAAGCGATATGAGCATTTTATTAACGGGTGACAATGGTACCGGGAAAAGCATGCTTGCTGCATATGTTCACAGTGTTTCTAGTCGAGCAAAACACTCTTTTGTGCCAGTAAATATGGGAGCAATACCTGAATCTCTTTTTGAAAGTGAAATGTTTGGCCATGTAAAGGGGGCGTTTACTGACGCTAAAGAAAATCGTATTGGTCGCTTCGAAATGGCAGAGCAAGGCACTTTATTTTTAGATGAATTAGCCAACATTCCTTTTGCACAACAAGCTAAATTGTTGCATGTGCTCGAGGCACAACAATTTGAAGCGGTTGGCAGTAGCAAGTCATTACATGCCGATGTACGTATTATTTCGGCGACTAACAGTGACTTATTGTCCGATATTAAAAACAATACTTTTAGACAAGATCTGTATTACCGACTAAATACTATTGAGTTAAGGGTGCCTTCTTTAAGAGAAAGAGTGGAAGATATCCCTGCGCTCGCTGCGCACTTTTTAGATGCTTTTAGTGCTAAATACCATCGAGCATGCCCTCAATTGACTGAACATGCGATCATTGCCATGCAGCAATATGACTGGCCCGGTAATATTCGAGAGCTTAGCCATATGATGGAGCGAGTACTGTTTATTTGTAAAAAAGATAGTATTGATACTGTTGACTTGAGATTAACAGGCGCTGAAAACAATGACGTTGAATCGTTAGATGACCCTACTTTAAGTCTCGATGAAATTGAAAGAAAAACCTTAATTAAGCGATTGAAGTTTCACCGTGGTAATGCCACTGAAACAGCGAAGTCTTTGGGGTTAAGTCGAAGCGGCTATTATCGACGTTTGAGTAAATATGAATTGGATTAAAAAAAGCTGGCAATTACTTTTGGGTAATTCAAAAATTCAACGCGGTGATAATCAGCAAAAATTATTACTATTGGTGTGCATTCCGTGTCTTATCATTACGGCCACTGCACTTTTCTTTACGAATATGTCAGGCTATTTAATCGCTTTTATCCTTATTGTTTTATTGTTGCTGTGTAGCTTTGCTATTGTGGCGAGCAGGCAAAGTTCACAGTATCAAATCCGCACTTTATCTAGCTTAATTGAGTCCATGATTGATGGTGACTACACGTTGAGGGGACGGTTACAAACGAATCAAGCGTTTCAAGAGTTACTCAATTCGGTGAATGTTTTAGCCGATACTTTGGCACAACATAAAATTGAAGCTAAAGAATCACGTTTGTTATTAGAGCGAATCATGGAACAAATGGATGCTATGGTCTTAGCAACGGATGAGCAAGGTTTTGTCGTTATGGCGAATGCTTCAGCGCATAAACTTGTGTTGGCAGATGTTGATAATATCAAGACTATTCAACTTGCGACTTTGCCCATTGGCGCTGAAATTATTAGTGCCAATGCAGGCATCATTGAATTTAATGAGGGCACTATTACGGGCGAACACTTTTTATCGAAAGAGTGTTTCTTAAGCGATGGCAAACAACATCAACTTTATACTCTGACAAATGCCGAACGTCTTTTGATGGAAAAAGAGCGACAGGCTTGGCAAAGTTTGCTCCGAGTATTGAGCCATGAAATGAATAACTCATTAACACCCATTGTTGCCATTAGTCAATCTATGCAAAAAAAGTTACAAAGGGCTGATAGTGACGAAGACAAAGCTCCTTTACTTGATGGCATTAACATTATCAATGAACGTGCAGATTCATTAAGCGAGTTCATTGCCAGTTACAGTCAACTATCTCAGCTACCCAAACCGAATAAATCAGTATTCAAATTAGCATTATTGATTGATGGTCTTTCGACACTTTATCCACAATGTGAAATACGGAGTAAAATTGACAGTGGTTTATTAATCGAAGCGGATAAAAATCAACTTGAACAAGTGTTGATAAATTTATTTAAAAACTCGGTTGAAGCAATGAACAATATTGATGACAAAGTCATTGATATTCACTGCTCTCAAGATGGGCACTGGCAACATATTTCTATTCGAGATTTTGGTTCAGGCATTGCCAATTTAGCTAATGTCTTTGTGCCTTTTTATACAACCAAACCTCAAGGTAGTGGCATTGGTTTAGCGCTATGTCGACAAATTTTATTCAACCATAATGGCTCCATAAAAATAGACAATTATCAATGTTCACTTCATGGTGATGATGAAGACTCTGCTTATGCTAAACAAGGTGTTGAAGTGGTGTTATCCTTGCCTATGCATACGGAATAAACTAGAAAAATCTTCGCAATAACTGATATCATTAACTGAAAATTAAAGACATCTTAAAACTATCATTAACGACTCTATAGCTAATTTTATGAATGCAAACTCTCTTATAATTCTCGATTTTGAAACAACGGGTTTGTCACCTGATAAAGGTGATAGAGCGATTGAAATTGGTGCGGTAAAACTCGAAAACGGGGTGGTAACTGAACGTTTTCAAGAGTTAATGTACCCAGGAAGAGCGGTAAGTCATTTTATTGCCGATTACACGGGGATCAGTAATGAAATGTTAAGCAAAGCAGCGCCATGTCATGATGTGATGGATCGTTTTGCTGAATTTATTCAAGGACAAAACTTGGTTGCGCATAATGCTTCTTTTGATAAACGTTTTTTAGACAGTGAACTAAAGCGCATTTCTTCAGGTTATGATGGCAAATTTGCTTGCTCGTTATTATTGTCTCGCCGATTATATCAAGGGGCGCCAAATCATAAGTTAGGCACATTAGTTAACTATAAAGGCATTGCTTCAAATGGCAGTTTTCATAGAGCATTATATGATTCAGAAATGACGGCAAAGCTTTGGCTAACGATGTTAGAGGATATTCAACAACGCGCAGGCATTGATCAAGTGCCATTTGCAATGATTCAGAAGTTAACTAAAACAACGAAAGCTAATGTAGGTAAGTTTTTAGCTAACTATAGGTAAACCTTACCTTATATTAAGAAATGTAGAAATATTCCAACAAAGTTGAGCTTTTTATTCTTAATACTCCCCCTTACAATTTATTAGTCTTATTATTGGTTTCTAATTTGATTAGCACACTCGGCTAAAACAATAGCCCCAGCAGTAGAGACATTAAGCGAGTTACCCATGCCAAACATAGGAATATGTATTTGCTGATGGCTCAATGTCAATGCTGTTTCACTCACGCCTTTGCGTTCATTTCCTAGTACTAATACACATTTAGCAGGGTAAGTAACCTTAGTGTAATCAACAGACTCATGGCATAACTCGACACTATAAATGTTATGTCCCTCATCTAATAAAGCTTGTAGGCTTGCTGTTGTACTGTCGCTATATTCAACACAAACCCATTTTGCTTCGTTTCTAGAGGCTTTTTTCATTTTTTTATCTGAAATGGTTAGCGCGCCACAAACAATAACTTTTTCGATAGCAAAAGCATCCGCCAAACGGATAAAAGCACCTATGTTGTAACTATTGGTGACGTTATCTAAGACCACTATTAAGGGAATTTTTGGGGTTGTTAAATATTCATCTCGTGTTGGTTTGTTCTTTCTAAGATCTTCTTTGGTAAGTTGCATTTTTGAATTCATTATTTTTACTCTGCTCTTGCATATGATTGCTCTGCTGTGTTTTCAGGGCTAATTATCGAGCGTCATTTGTAGGTGTTATTTTAACGGGAACTATTGGCGAGGATTGTGCGGCTTTATCTGCTGAAGATCAAATGAATGTTAGAGGAACTCGCTAAGTTAAACTATGGGTTAAATAAGTACTTCCCTGAATAAATCATTTCACTCTTAAATAATCTGCAAATGAAAATATAATATTTCATGCTAATAGTTTATGTATCAGCACTCATTTGAGGTTTTTTTTCGATAAACCTTGCTGGATAACAAAATATAGCGATAATCGGGCAAGGTTTTTATATGCTGAGTTAAATAAGTGCAATTATTAGAAATAGATTGTTTAGGTCAAACACTACGATTAGAAGGTTCAATGGCTGGGTGGCAACAGCTCTTTTGGGGGGATCAGTGTGTCTCTCAGATTAATGCCAATGCCGATAGCGAGACATTTTCACATCAATTTTCTTTACATCGAGAGGGGAGTGAACAGGGAGAGCTGCACGTTGAACTTAAAGGTTCATTACAGTGGCAGCCCTTTGACCTGCAGTTTCAATTGTTAGTCAATGAAGAGCTGTTACATGAGATAACCCTCAATGAAAAAGATATAGAACAACGTCAAATTGCGCAACTTAAAAAACAGCCGATTAAATTTAGTTTTGTTGGTATGGCGGGTCTTGGTTTAAAACTTCTAAAAAGTGCCAAGGTCATTAAAGTACTGTTTGCTGCGGGCAGTTTGGCCGCTTATAGCTGGCTATTTTCGATTGAATTTGCCATCGCACTTATCCTTTGTTTAGTCTTTCATGAGTACGGCCATATTAAAGCGATGAAATATTTTGGTTTGAAAACCAAAGGTATTTATCTTATTCCCTTTGTTGGAGGTCTAGCCCTTAGCGATGACAAAATAAATACCCGCTGGCAAGACATTGTTATTTCCATTATGGGGCCTTTCTTTGGTTTAATACTCTCTATCGCTTGTTTAATTGGTTATTGGCTTACTGATATCGAAATACTCGCTGGATTAGCCGTATTTAATGCCTTGCTCAATTTATTTAATATGCTGCCAGTATTACCGTTAGATGGTGGACATGTCCTTAAAAGTATCGCATTTTCAATCAATTCAAAAGTGGGTTTAGTGGCATGTGTGTTAGGTGCAGCGTTAGGTGTTTATATTAGTTACTATTTTGGTTTAGCTCTGCTTGGCTTTTTACTGGCTATTGGCAGCATTGAAATATTCTTTGAATACAAGCGTCGACATTTAAGTGACTTATTACCGTTAAATCGCTATGCCCAAATTGTCTCAGCTTTGTGGTACGTTCTGACCGTAGGTGGCTTAAGCGCCATTATTTGGTTTGTGGGTCAAACAGGTAATGATGCTTTGTCATTACCGCTTAAAATATTAGCTAGTTAGTGTTTTTTCCGAGAATTTAATCTTGGCAGTTGAGCAAAAAAGGTATGAATTAAAACCAGCTGTTAAGCTGGTTTTTTGTACTTAGCCATTAATTATTTAGGTCAACTGTTCGCTATGGTGAATATTTATGGCTGAATTGGAAAGACGAACTATGTCACATTCGAGACATTAGAAGTTAATGTCGAAATGATGTTTAGGATTAAGTGTTGTTATTTTGTAACACTTTGTAGGCTAAA